>Ga0325403_1004482_pt1 | contig 12993 bp, 5 predicted proteins | sample PopdelMetagenome_19_FD_205665 | JGI IMG/M metagenome (GOLD analysis project Ga0325403, IMG submission 205665) | Populus deltoides microbial communities from Bellville, Georgia, United States - Xylem-PdKOR-R4 | ecosystem: Host-associated > Plants > Phyllosphere > Stem > Wood/Secondary xylem...
TGGTTGGGTCCAATCATCCATTCCTACGGTGCTTCATCTCCACCGTCCATGCTGTTGGGATTACTTCAAGTCTTTCTTAATTTATTTCCTAGTATTTTAAGATCAACAACCGTTTATTCCCTCTAAATAGTAGCTGTTATTTTTTAAAATATTTTTTATTTTATAATATATTAAAATAATATATTTTTTATTTTTTAAAATTAATTTTTGATTTTAGTATATTAAAAACTATATAAAAATATTTAAAAAATTAATTTTAATACAAGCCTTTTAGTCTTTTAATATGGTTTTATCATTAATTTCATGGTCATCACAAGTAGTTTCGTCCTTTTAAGTTAATTAATTAATATTAAAATTTTTAAAACATTGTTGTCGTGGGTTTACATACATCGACACATAGAAGATATCCATGCTCTTTAAGCAGCACTTGTGATATCTCTTAGTGGCCAAACCCGTGCTATCACCGTGTCGTTGTGTCTTTTTTCTCCCGGTGAGCTAAGGTGCGATGGTTTGTCACCAACAAGTTTTTTTTATTTTCTCTCTCCACCCTTAAAAAACGCATCTTAGTCCTTTTTATTTTTAGTATTTCTATATCAATTCTTATTCTTTTAATTTCTAAATTTTATTTCTTAACCCTTTTATATAAATTTTATTTAGTTTCGATTTAATCTTTCAAATTTTATGTGGAGGATACAAAAGAGTAATAAAAAAGGAACAAACAAAGCTTCTATTTTTGTTCCCATAGACGATGCCTTTGATGAAGCTAGAACAAACTCACTAGATCTAGGCTTTCTTCATGGATAATAACAAGTTGGATGGTGGTGTTGCTAGCAGAAGAATCCTTCGATGTTGAAGTCAGTATAAGTTCTTTTCAAGTAGATATCATGTACGAAAATGGAAAAAGGAGATTTATATATTTTTCTTCTATGTTGAAAAATGAGGAAAAAAAATCCTTCTATTCGCCTCTAAACTTGGGAATAAATAGCTTATTTTAGGGAAAAAAAATCTAGAGCTAGTTACTTGGCAAGGTGTTAATTCTACTGCATAGCTTACCTCGTCAGAGGATAGCTTGCCTATGTCATTTATAATAAGTGGCAATTCTAGTTGAAATGTAGATAGAGTTATAAGGTGTATAACTTGACATTGTAGCCTAGAAAAATAAAAGATGTGTGATAAAAAAAAAAAAAAGAAAAGGTGGTGGGTCAGGTGAAGGCTGAGCCATATGAGATTTGGTTAGGCCTCGACCCAATCAAGCTTATGAGCCTCGGTTAGGCCTCAATGTTTCCTCCATGAACTAGTGATGCATACACTAAAAAAAAGATTTGGTTTAGCACTGATGACCACTTCTTTTCTCTCTCTTTATTACTTGGTGTTTGCATCATGCGTTGTAATTTCTCATATTAACCCCTCAACTTCTCTTTCCTTTCAATTAGTCCCAGTTCTTTCTATTATTATTTGTTTTGTTTTAAGTGATTTATGAGGTTTGGATTTTGTTTTGATTTCATCCTTATTTATTTTTTTCTTTGTCAAATGTGGTCTTTATTTTTTTAATTGTTAATTATGTAATTTGAAATCATTTATAAAATTGATTTTTTTTGTGATTTCACCATTCATTATTTTTTTCCTATTAGATTTTATTATCATTCTTTTGATTGTTGTTTTTTTTTCCTTTCACCAATTTTTTAGATTAGTTTTTTTTTATCAAATTTCTTCTTTCAATATTAAATTGGTTTAGATATGAGCTTCTCGGTTAGCTTGTGTCTAAGATTTCACGGGTTGTAAGTTTGGAAAATTAACCCAACTTTAGGAAGTTTGTCCGTGATTGCATTGTTTTTATTTTATCATTTTTTTAAACTAATTTTTTTTTAAAAAAATTCATCTTTCAACATTTAATTCATTGGAGATTGAGCTCTATTTTTTTTTATCAGCTTTCTACATCTTTTGTTTTTTTTATTGGGTTATCTCAGGGTTTTTTATTTATTGTTCTTTGTTAAATTTATTTTTGAAAAAATAAAATTTATTCTTTAATTAAATAGAATGGATTTATTGAATATAAGTGGATACTCACTTCATTATGTTTTGCCCGATTTGCTTTTCCGAGGCATTGCTCTAGCGGCCGATGTTGCTTCTTTTGATGGTGTTGTGCAACCCCTTGTAATGGGGTTTGAACCGTCTCAACAAACTTTTTTGGTGATGGCCGATATTCACAGTAAAGTGATGATGAGTCTCCAACAATCTTTCCTGTATTCTCATGATAAATATAATATCGATGACTCTTTTTTTTCATTAATTGTTGCTAAATATTATTTTTACGATGCATTTTTTATAATTGCCTATATTTTAAATAAGATTATCTGATCTTATTGGATCTAGTCATGTTAATGATTGGAATATCAAGTTTTTCTTGTTTCTTTAAAAACACTAACATAACCTAGGTATTTTTTTTACATTAAAAAAAATTGACAAGCACACGATGCAGGATGGGAGACCGATCTATTTCATTCTGTTCATCATCCAAATGCATTCTGTTGTTAACAAAATTTCACAAACCACCAATTCACATCATGTTCCTTTTTTCCCCAAGCAACATGAAGGGGCAAAGAAAAATAAACCCCAACTGAGTTGTTCTTTGGATCATGAATTGGGATAGGCCTTATTGCTCGAGGTCGAAAATTTCATCTCAAATCAAAGCCGAAAGTCTTGAAAACCCAAATGCTATATGATTTAATGTCAAACATCCAGTAATGCTATATTATTTTCTAGGCCTAAATGAATCAACTGTTGGTCCAAATCCAAACACTTGGAAGTCAATATCTTCGTTACCTCGACCTCACCAAACTTTTCATCGCTTGCAATTGCATAAATTACAAGACCAATCTTGTTGAAACATTTCTTATGAGAGGAAGCATGTTCTTGACCATATGTAAGAAAGCAAGGGTGAAAAGGAAAAGATAGGTGGCAATTGCCTGGCTGGAGAGCAAGATACCAAAGAGCAAGGGTGAAAAGGAGCTGAGAGGACTGAAACACCGAAAAAAGATAGAACACTAAGCACTAAAGAGCCGCGTGACCTTGCTAAAGCTACCAAAGAAAACGACCGTTAATAGCTCATACTTTGACATTTGACAATACCTCACTTGCACAGTCTCATCAGCTCAAAGACACTGTATAAGGAAATAATATCCTAGTCAAAACCATCAATATCATCCATGTTTGCACTGTCTCACCCTTGAACGCGGCAGGGTATGTGACGATGCTTTCACATATCAACACTGTATAAATAAACCCCATTGTGCACATTCGCAAGCCAACCTTTCTTTCTTTCGTAAATACTATCGGACCGCGACCTATATAAAGAGATTCATTCAGTTCGTTTAGAAATGAAAAGGGATATGTACATTACATTTCCATGAAGCTAAAAAAACTCAAAAAAGACAGTTAACAGAGAGAAAGTAAACCTATATATTTCTTGAAAGACAACTTCTAGTTGTAAAGAATTACTTAAAGAAAAAAAATCATTTTCCTGTTTGTTCAAATTTCGCTTTTCTTAATTCTTTCCTGTTTATCTTGGACTAGAGAGTTCCATTGCATATGAATCCAAAAAGTGCTCATCGTCATCCTCATCCATTGTAGTTCCAAACATGCTGCTGGAACGATTAGGACCACTTTCATCATGTTTTGAAGCACAGGTAGTGCTTTTGTTATTGTTGTTAGGATGGGAGAGGCTCATTGTAGGATTACAATGACTATGTGCTACAGCCTATTTCTCGGCGAGACCATCACCTTCAATCATCCGGACAACTTCAGACATTTTGGGACGATGAGCTAGGAGGAATTTAGTGCATAAGCGCCACTTGTAGCATCTCCCCCACCTCAATGCGACAGAAGTTACTCCCCAGCTCTTTATCCACCAATTCTTCCAATTTCTTTTCTTGTTGTACCTTCTTCACTTGTCACCATTGTCATACACGTTTTTTTACCAACTATTGTTATTTGTGAATATGAATTTGAAATCTCCTAACTCAGTTGCAACAATGTAAAGCATAAAGAGCCCGAAAACAAACAAAATAAATCATGTTTACAGATATTGGCATACAAGGCCCAACAGCATGAAATGTCCCACACGGATAGGGACTAATCCTATACAATTATCCACACAAACACATCAATGATATGTCCCTTTCAAATGCTTTACGGCAATTGGGAGTGCTATATGCGGTCTAGAATCCCATTGAAGCTATTTAGATTTAAGCAAAATCTAAAACCTAACTATAATCGGCATGATCATGGCTGATGGTACACACAATGAAAGTAATGAGCCATCTGTTGAAGCAATTCAAGATTATAGTAGCAACAGATGAGACTTACCCATTTAAGCACAGCTCTTTTTTTATTAACATTTTTTCCAAATTCAAGAGCTCTCATTCCAGTAATAAGCTCTATCAAAAGAATGTCAAATCCAAAAACATCGGTTTTCTCAGATGATTGGCCAGTGGATAGGTACTCTGGTGCAATGTGCCCCACAGTGCCACGGACAGCAGTAGTGACATGGGAATCAACATGGTCTAAAAGTTTGGCAAGGCCAAAATCACCAACCACAACCTCACAGAATTCGTCAAAGAGCACATTAACAGCCTTTACATCCCTATGAATTATCTTAGGGTTGCGTTGCTCATGTAGATAAAGAAGACCCCTGGCAATTCCTATTGCTATCCTCTTCCTATTGTTCCAGTCCAATGCAGGTTTCATTGTTTGATGAATTGATTATCTCAGGAACATTCCAAGTGGCCCAACATAAATCATAGCAGTTCTAGTAATAGATTGTGAAATAAAAACAAATTCTAATTAGGTAACCATGCATTCAAAACTCACACCCTACCACCTTCAATCCCTTAGATAACAGTGGGGCCAGGGAAAGTTCCCCTCAGGATCTCCTAAAGATCAACTGAATTCAGATTTGAAAGTAAAGAAAGACATGGATAACTTGTGCTTTAAAGAAATAAACATCAAGACAATTTAGAAAAAAAAAGGAATATGAAAACTTAAGTTCTCTAGTATTGCCATTGTTGAATTAAATGTTTTGAGGAATTCAGTTCACTTTCTCACGTTCAACCAAAACAAATAGCAAAACTTCATTTCAGTCTCAAACTGAACACAAATACAACATGGATAAAAAAAACATAACAATAATAAACTATACATTCACCATGAAATTGGCGAAGAGGAAAAAGGTCAAGACCAAACAGAGAAAAAGAAAATAAATTGACCAGAACTAAGAACAAATCTAACATGTTTTAAAGCTGTGCCATGATGAAGTTAGAAACAAGGGCACCAATTAAGACCTCTGAAAAGACCAGAAATAGTTAGAAACTATAATATAGAAAACGGGCAGTACCTCAATAATCACAAAGCAAAAGGATTTATATTGCCAAAAATATTGTTGTCCACAGAGCATTATTATGCATAAAAGTTACATAAGGTAACCAAGAGCTAACTCTAAGCCTTGAAGCCACGCTACCATTTGACATGTAAGGATAAACCAAAAGCCTCTTATTATGAGAGGCACAATATCCAATCAACCGCACCAAATTACTGAACTACAAGGCTGATCATCTCTAGTTCCGTTTGAAACTGTGATTCCCTAGCAGTTCCAGTCAAATTCTTTAGCCGTTTCACAGCCATCATGGTCCCATCTCCTAGCTTTTCATTGTACACATTGCCAAAACCTCCAGCACCAAGAATGTTCTTTGAGCAAAAGTTATCAGTAGCAATTTGAAGCTCTCTGAAAGTGAAGTTCCGGAGATTTCCTAGGCTAATTCGCTCCTCTTCTTGATTGTCTGCAACAAAATTCCATGACCCATCTGAGCGTTTTTCAGGCTCATGCTATCATTGATTAAAATTTAGATAAAATAGGATGTTACTTATACTAACCACTAATGTTAAGTATCATTTGGCCTTTTTGTTTCCCACGAAGCCAAAGGATTCCAAGTGCTAGGAGGAAGAGAGATACAAGACTGAGACTAACCCCAAGTGCAATTGCTAATTTTTTGGGCTTATGCTTACCTACACAAAGAGAACAGACATATTACAATTTGACTGAAAGAGATTAGCCAAAAGGTAGACATGATAGGGATATAGAGATTTCACCAGGTGATAAACTAAGAGAGAAGGAAAGAGGACCAACATTGGCTGATCCAAAGCACCCTTCAGTAGAGTCGCTTCCACAAATCAACAGATTACCTGTAACACTGCATTAACCAATAATGGAACACAAAAATAAAATAATATTTGATAAAGCATTGACCAAGTACACAATAATTGAAAAACAAGGCGTTGTAGATAAACCATACTTGAATGTTCTTGTAGGGGACTTAGGCACATGTCCACTGAGATTGTTATAAGACAGGTCCCTAAAATACCAGTGTAATGATAAAAAATAAGAAAACCTAACGCGAGTTGCTGAGCAAAAACATTATGACATCAAAAGGTTACCTGCATGCTACATGCTGTGTTCGTTTTCCAAGGCACTTAAACATAAAATACAAACAAGAACTGAGAAAAAGAAAACTATACTCACAAGAAAGCAAGCTGGGGGATTTTGGCCAAAGACACTGGAAAAGGCCCAAACAAGCTGTTGTTGTTTAGCCTCCTACTCTCGTATTACATAACAAAAAATATCACAGTAGTTAATCATAAAGATATCAAAATAAAGCAAATAAAACCATTTGGTTTGGTTGCTAATTGTGAATATTTAATGAAGATCAAAATAACAAACCCCACTACCCAACCAATTCCATCACAAGAATAATTTGCCAATTTGCGTACACCTTTTATAAAACAAGAAGAAAAAAGGAATAGAAACCATGAAACAAGGCATGCAATTCTGTTGGCATTTTGTTTTGTTTTCCTTTACTCCACCTTCTTGGAAACCAAACAGATTATGAAGAATAAAATTAGCAAACAACTTACAGGTATTAGAGACTATTTAATTGGCCAAGAGACTCTGGTACCACACCAGAGAACCTGTTGTTAGAAAGATCCAAAGTCTGAAGTTTTGAGAGAGTGCCAAGCTCTGGCGGAATTTGACCAGAGATGTTATTGTTTTGCAACAACCTTCACATCCACACCAACAAGTTGAAACACAAAAAATAAAGTATCAATCATAAGGAGACAAATGGGGTTGTAATGTTCTATTCATGAATTTTCTTTTCACACTTGAACAGATAAACAAAGACACTCCGCTCTGTTTTGTTGCAGATACAGAGTTTTGAATCATGAAATCCCACTTTAATATTAGAGTTTTGCCAAAAGACTTCTGTTTAGATGTAGAAAATCAAACTGGAAAGAAAATTCAGAACCCAGAAATTCTTTTTACTCTTTCACCTTCCTTTTCTTAATTACAATAAGAAACAAGAAAAATCAAAAACTCAAAAGAGAAACTAGAAGAGGGTTTATCAGAATGTGAACTATAAAAAAAGTTGAAAGAAATAAAAACTAATGAAAAGAAGCTCAAAGTTCTTACACTTGGCGAAGATTAGTGAGATTTCCTATGGTTCCGGACAGAGAACCAGAATGAGACTGGCTTGGAGCCCCCTACAAAGCAAAATCAAGAAATGAACTTTATTTCAAGTTCTATGAAACAAAGTCTCTTAACATTAAATAAAGCCAGCAACAACTAAAAAAAAAGGAGAAAAACTTGGAAACTCACAAGCTAATAACAAGATTTTCAGGAGAGTAAGTGATCATAGCCCAGCTACAAGGATCAACAGAATCCTCATCCCAGTTGCTTAACACTCCATGTGGATCATGTAAAGCTTCCCTTATACTTATTAAAGCCTCCACTGTAAAAAACAAAAAAAAAGCCAACAACTTTAAAATACTAAAATCCACAAAAGCGTATGTACATGTAGAAAATAGACGTTTGATGGGGTTGTACCTCTTGTTACCTTCATGGTTTCTAGGTTCATATGAAAGAGATGATTCAGCTAAAAAAAGAGAGAAGAAAAGGAAATGCAACAGCTTGAAAGTCATAACTAGTTAGCCTGTAATTCTAGTTATAAACATGTCTAACAAAAAGAACCTAAAATTATGAATGATGCAAATGTAAGTTATGAAACAATATACTACTGTTGCTACTATATTTTTATCTCTTTTTTATTTTACTTTCCTCTCTTTTTTGTCACCATCTTTTAACAAACAACACAATCCTTTACTTTTTCTCTCTCCATGAGTGTATCTTTTCTTGTTGCTTTTGGTCTTGTAGGTGGGAGAGAGAGAGAGAGAGAGAGAGAGAGAGAGAGGGAGAAGGTTATAAGTAGAGGGAAGGAACCAGGTATGAGGTGGGGTGATATAGGTTGTCAGGCTAGAGAGTGCAGAAACTGAGAGGGAGGGGATGGTATGGTACTGTAAAAAAGATTGGTTTATCTCTGTCTTTTTATTTTTTACTTGTTACACCCAAGACATGAAAGAGGTATAGTCCCAGAGAATCAAAAACCAATTGCGATGCCACTCATGAACCCTTAAAAGTAAAACAATAATTTTGAAGAACATTTGTTTTCTTTTAGTGAGTAGAGGTCATTTACTACTTTTGATGGTCTGCTAGACTGCTATGCTGTTAGATGTGTACCTATTGATATTTGCATTGCCATCATTATGACCTATTTGTGAAGGAAGTGTTCTTAAATCTTAATTATTATTTCTTTACAATTCCATTGAAATTATTGTGCATTGGGATGATACAGGGAAGTGAAGATAAAGCATTAAAGCTGAGCATTTTAATGTTAGTGGAATGGATACCTAAAGTGTATTTGGTTTAAGAAAATAATAAATTTATAACTTTTTTAAATAAATAAATATATTTTAATATATTTTTAAATAAAAATCACTTTCCCTTTCCCTGCAAAACCTAAAACCTAACACGCACTCAACTCAATGTTATTTACATCAATTTAAGTGGGTGTTTTAATTTATGTAGACAATTTGTTTTTTCTTTCAAATCATGTAATCATTTGCTGTAGAATTAATAGTAACTTGGAAAATGTGTCAGGCACTAGAGCTTTCCTAGGATGGTCATTTTAGGTCAGCCTGGCGCAAGTGGTGCTGGTAGTGGTGGATATTTTCTGCATGAGTTGCAATTATCAATAACAAGACATAAGACTGAGGCATTGAGGGATTACGTGTGATAAAATTCAACCACTTTGTATTTGTTTTCTTTCACTCACAGTAATAGGTTTGGATGTCCATAGAGCCTCACCAGACAATACTATTAAGTAGAAGATTCGTAGTGATTCCTAACTAAAGAACTGAATTCCAAACCTCTCAAACACATCCTAAAGCCCATTATTTAGCATGAGTGCATTACCCTCGTATCAATATTGGTCTACTTGCCACTAACAACATGGACACAACATACATGAATTTATTGAAAGCGCGTCCAGTGATTATATATCCTTTAAAATTGACTATATTATCATCATCAATAGATATAACCCACAAAACCTGGAAGTTAAACAACTTTTGCATAATTCTATTGTCACTCTAATCTTGTGTCTCCAAATAGTTCAAAATTGGTGACAAATATATTCTCTTATATAGATACTCTTGCATGAGTTCAAGGTTATATAAACTATCTTGAACCTTAGGTAAATTTTAACTTATGATCTTCATTTCCTTCTTAGTTATACCATCATTTAAGGTAAGGAGTTTGTCCAATATCCTCTATTAATAAAAGTCACTCCCTACACACACACCTTTAATTCAATATCCTTTACCGATGAAAATCACTCCCTAAACACACACCTTTAATTCAATATCCTTTACCAATGAAAGTCACTCCCCTCACACACACACCTCTAATAAGTATTGCATGTTCTATCAGGACATTGAAGAAAGAGATTGAACAATTGATATCCAACGACTATATTCAATAGTTTGTGAAGAGGGATACACACATTGAACAAGGTAGGGAAGATTTCAGCCAACCAAACTAGGTCTTGCCAGAGATCAATGTCATCCTGGGTGGAACGTCAACATAAGGAAACGCGGGAAACAAATCCTTACTACCACTTGCCTATCTAATGCATGGCATGAACCCTTTATATTTTACCCCAAAAGACGTGGAAAAGGTAACCCCTTCATGGTCATTGACATGAGCCTAGCCTACAATACCATCCAGAAATCTTGTTATTAGCACTAGATATCTTTCATTGGGCTCGAATGCTAGCCTAAGCTTGGGTGTTGATCATTCCCATCACCTTTTTGTGGGCTCGAGTGCACCATCCAAGCCTAACCCTCAAAAGATGTGTCATGACCTAGTTTTTAAGCCTAAAAACATGTGATAAATGTTTGTGTAAGAGATATTTTTTTCTCATTAATGCTTGAATAATGAATATTTTGTCTCTCATAAATATTGACATGATGAAATTACTCTCCAGCCCCTCCACCCAAGAAAAAGACAAAATTCAATGGCTACAAGTTTTTCTTACATTGAAAAGAGATACAGATTTAACAGAAGAACAACTTAAATCTTAGAATTTAGAGCTCTTTAAGTGTATTTTTTACTCATTTTCTCTACAAAGTTGCTGATTTTACCATCAAAAAGTCTGCAAACACCCTGAAAAATGACTTATTTGAAGGTATCCAAAGGCATTCATCAAGAAAAATTACCTCAACATTGAAAAAAAAAACTATTTAAAAAGACACTTAATCAATTTATGATTTAACCACTAAAATACATTATTTTATAAATACTTCTAATTTTAACATTTCATCACTGAGCAACCATTTTCTTACAATTGTTAACGGCTAGTGAATTTGCAAGAGCAACACAGACATCATCCTGGCTTTCGTGGAACAAAATCCACCCATCCCCAGAAAGAAGCAAAAGAAAAACACTGAAAAAGAAAAGACGAAAAGGAAAACAAAAAAACACGAGTGAAGAAGCTTTTATTCCAAAATCCAAACCAAACCCATTAAACTATACACTAAATTTTATAGAAATGTGTGTAACAAGAACATCTTGGATATGAATATACAAAGGTGATCATACTATATATATATAATAAGAAGTAAAATAATAATACAGGGAGAAGAAGGAGAAAGCTCAAGATCAAATCTTCGTTGGAGTGCGCTTATTCTTCCCTGCGAGCTGAGGGTGGATTGACTCCTCCCGCGATGGGTTGGTGTTGTTTTTCAGTGTAATTCGCCCAGAAAGTGCTAAAGCTTAAGAATGGGAAAAGGCAAAAGGTCACGCCCGTGCCTTACCTTGGCCCCACAAATGGTAGCCTTCTTACCAACCATGCGTAGCTTGCGTTGTGTGTAAATTTGGATATGTCCGAGGCTAAATTTGTAAATTTTAGTTATAAGTCTAGCGTGTTAAAATTTAACCACTTTTTAAAATCAATTGGTCACAGCGCTATTTTTTTGGGGCGTGTTTATATGAAATACATGCTAAATGATGCATATTATAAGAAAAATAATATTCAGAGTCTTTTATTTGGGTTCTCATAATAATAATAATTATTATTATTATTATAATAATGCTTTTATTTTTTAGTGACATTAATTTTATTTGTCTTTTGCATGTCCTTTAATTTCTTTATCGATGACATGAACCGACTATTTGAGGGTTATTGTCCACTCTTAAAATAGTAGAGATCCTTAATTTAAAACCGTAGCTATCAAATCTTTTTGTTGCGGTATTATGGTATCATATAATACCTGTGTTACATGTACATGTTCATTAAATTTTTTAAGAAAAAAAATTAAAATTTATTGAGTATTTACCGTGATTTTAGATATAAATCATTATTCTACCATTTTATCCTTCAAAAAATATTATTGGGTGAAATAGTCCTTTTTTTTTTCAAGGATCTATTGTTAAGAAATTTATTAAGAACAATTCAGTCTTTTAACATTTTAAATACACAATATAATTGTTATATTGCCTAAAAAAACAAATATTTTAAAGGGTTACATGGAGTCAATTTTATCTTTTTATATTTTAAAGGTATGATATAAAAATTATATTACCCTTACAAGCCCAAATTGTTCAACTTACATCAAAGGTTTTTTTTTTAATGAAGGTCTTTTTTTATTGTATTTTTTTCAAGTTTTTTCCCTAAGTATTTTGATTATTTGAAATTTTACTTCGTTATTTTTTAGGATTTGTTTTCTATGAGATTAGTCTGTACTTCATAACCAGGATCATAGGTCTTAAAAGTTAACATGTGTTGACTTTGATCTTTTTATTTGGTTTATTTTTTATTATTTTTTTCAATTTCATCTTCCATGGTCTCGGGGTTAGAAGGTTAACTTATGTTGATTTAGATTATTTTTTTATTGATTCTTTAAATTAATTATTTTCACTGGTCTTGAGTTTAAAAGGTTAGCGCGGGTTGACTTAGAATTTTTTTTCATTGCTTTTTCTTTAATTATTTTTTTCAATTCTACCTTTCAACATTTAATTATTTGATAATTGAGCTTTATTCAATTTGTCTTCGATTGGTTACCTTGGTATCACTACTAGATGATAGATTTGACATGCTAACCCGGATGGGTTCAAGTAGGTTTATATATAGTTAATTTTTTTATCAATTTATTTATTATTATTATTTTTTTTCATAGTATTTGAATTACTCGAACATATTAAAGAAGAACAATTTTTTTATAGAAATACTAGCGTTGTTTTAGCATTATTTTTATGTTGAAAAGATTTGGAAACTCACGGACCTATCTAGTGTAAATCTAATATAATCATCAAATTGTTCATATATAAATTTTTTTTATACAATTCAATTGGTGGTTTTAATTAGGTGATATATGAATTAGTTTTCTGTATTTTTATTTAAGATTTAAGATCAAGTGAATTTTGTCATAACCCAATTTTTGACCTATTTTAATTATTATTATTATTTTATTTACTGAAAAAAATTGATGATGGAAAAAAATAATAATAATAATGATAGAAAAATAAGTAAAATGAAATAAATGAAGAAT
>Ga0325403_1004483_pt1 | contig 12992 bp, 13 predicted proteins | sample PopdelMetagenome_19_FD_205665 | JGI IMG/M metagenome (GOLD analysis project Ga0325403, IMG submission 205665) | Populus deltoides microbial communities from Bellville, Georgia, United States - Xylem-PdKOR-R4 | ecosystem: Host-associated > Plants > Phyllosphere > Stem > Wood/Secondary xylem...
TTTGAAAATTTAAATTCTTTTAAGACGATGCTGAAAATGCTAAAAACGATGCAAATATATTAAAAAACTTATTTTTTGGATTTTCATTGTTTTTTGCTATTTTTGGATTTTTCAAAAATTTTATTAAATAGATGGGTCAAAATTGGGTAACAACAGAGACATTAGAAAAACTCCTCATCTTGCCTTCTGACGTATAAGGATTGACTAACCCAATCTTCTAGCGTCACCTGGCCATCACAAGGCAGATAACATTTCAAGTAAGAGAGCATGTTAATTTTTATGTCTTTTTATTTGGTATGTTATTCTAAAAGTTAACTTATTTTTTCTCTTATCATCATTTATACCTTCATGATACGTGTTCATTTTAAGAATAGATTAGTAGAAAAGAAAAGGGTCATGGTGGAGGTCATTGAGCAGTATAGAACTAACAAGTTTGAAATTCACAGACCTAAAGAAAAAAATGATGCTCAAGATGTTGAGATGGACTTTCTTCGAACAACATACTCCAAGGCAGCTGGGGGCTTAGACCCATGCCCTGGAAACGACTGAGCAACGGCTGGCCAAGGCCTTTAGCCGTATCGACCTTCTAGAAAAAAGGATGATTGAATTAGAGAACGAGACAGTTAAGCTTGGGGGGTAAGAGACACCCTAAGGGAAGAACTAAGGATAGCTAGGGAGGAGGTTTAGAAATCCTGTGCGAGGATGGACAACCTGAAGAATTCTTCCCAAGCGTTTTGGTCAGAATATGAGGAGTCCATGTCTCTAAGAGAGACAATAGGAGACGAACTCTTTTTGGCCATGTCAAATTTGTGCTTCTTCAACTTGTCTAAAGATATATAAGTTGACTTTAGTGAGAGTTTTTCAAATAACCAACTTGTCTGACATGCATTCCAGACCCAAGACATTGGGATTGAACACAGCCAAACCCAAGATAATAACCGATCTCTCTTAAGGAAAACTTTCATTGAAGTCAAAGTCCGGGACTTGGCTATTTGAAAAACTTTCGTTGAAGTCAACTTGTGTACCTCTAGACAAGTTGAAGAAGTACAAATTTGACATGGTCAGAAAGAGTTTCTCTCTTATTGTCTCTGTTAGAGACACGAACTCCCCATATTCTGACCAAAACGCTTGGGAAGAATTCTTCAGGTAGTCTATCCTCGCACGAGATTTCTAAATCTTTTCCCTGGCTATCCTTAGTTCTTCCATTAGGGTGTCTCTTGCCCCCAAAGCTCAGCTGCCTCATTCTCCAATTCAATCATCCTTTTTTTCTAGAAGGTCGATACGGCTGAAGGCATCGGCCAACCGTTGCTCAGTCGTTTCCAGGGCATGGGTCTGAGCCCCCAGCTGCCCTTGGAGTATGATGTCCGAAAAGAGTCCATCTCAACATCTTGAGCATCCTTTTTTTCTTTAAGTCTGCGAAATTCAGACTTGTCAGCTCTATCCTGCTCAATGACCTCCTTCATGGCCCTTTTCTCCTCTACTAATCTATTCTTAAAATGGGCACGCATCATAAAGGTCTAAATGATGATAAGAGAAAAAATAAGTTATTTTTCAGAATAACATACCAAATAAAAAGATGTAAAAATTAGCATGCTCTCTTACTTGAAATGTCATTAGCCTTGTGATGGCTAGGTGGCGCTGGAAGCTTGGGTTGGTCAGGTCTCGTACATCAGAAGGTAAGATGAGGAGTTTTTCTAATGTCTCCATCACATTAAGACCACCAGGTCCCAGCGTGGACCTCCTCTAGAGGATAGTTTCCATTATCCCATTTTCTTCCTCATTGAGAATGGAGAAATAGATGGGGGCATGATCCAATCTTAGATTAGAGAAGATGTTCTTCATCCTAGAGGATGGAGGAGGCTGACTTGAAGACACGGGAAACAAATAACTTGGACTTGTGGGAGCGCCACTTGGGCTTATGGGAGTAGGGCTTATGGGAGGCGAGCAACTTTGTGGAGGAATGATCTCCACTTAAGAATCAGAAGGAATGGAGATTCTCTTCTTTTTCCAACGCGAAGCCACCTCCAGAATGACCGAAGTGGGTGTTGGCATCATATGACCTCCTGTTGCAGGAGAACGAGCCTCCCTTGCTGCCCCTTGAGCATTCTTCATAACAGAAAGGTCAGTGGTGGGAGTGTCCTTAACAACATCCTCAGTTAGGATTGCAAGTGTGGGTACCTCCTTAATGTTCATTTGTATAGAACATCTAACTCTTGGTAGATGTTCTTCATAAGAGGAGTCGCAACTAGGAGAGTGCGTAATCATGTGACTAGGATGGCGTAGACCACTTGTGTTCAGATTTAGCTGTTCCAGGAAAAGATGTTGCATAAGGAAACACTCAGGAAATTAAAGATATTAAAATAAAAAAACATATGAAGTATCCAAACTCGTATAAACATATAGTGGTTGTAATGATAATATCACCTCCATTATATTTGCTAGTGACCTAAGAGATACAGTTACTGGCTTTATGGATGACCATTAGATATTCTCTTGGCTGGTGAGCGTTAGCCTGGGATACCTTGTCCTAGGACACCGAACTTCGTGTGTCATCCACAGGTGCCCTAGGTAGTCTTGGTTGTCCTTTTTATAGGGAACATTCTCATCCCTTCTTCCAGGGGAAGAAGTTTGGGCATTATCTTTTTCAGATCTAGATTCGATTCTTATGGCCGGAGATCTTTTACGAGTGGCTCTAGTTTCAAATCTAAAACTGAAATCACCTTTAGTTGTAGTTTTTCCTTTTCCTTTCCTAGAAGTCATGATGGTAGAAGGGAGAAAAAATAAAAAAAGGTTTTTCCAAAAGCACAAGGAAAAGAAGTTCTAGTATACCTTGTTAATTAGTTCCTCTCTCCTACCAAAATGCTCTCTTCTTGTAAAATATTGGAAGTTGCTAACTTATGTAATATCAACGACAAGTTTTAAAAAAGGTATAAAAAGAGGGGAAATATGAATGCAGGACAAGTGACACCTCCTTTGTAACCCTATGAAGGCCAAAAGCATGTAATCGCTAGGGGATCTTCCCAATAAATCTTCTCTCTCCAAATCTTGCCAGGTATGCAAACGTCTTATCGTTTTTTTTTCCAAAAGACGACAAGACACTTATTGGCTCATTATCACCTCAGCCTCTCTCAAGCCTTTAAATGCGAGATTACACATTAAAGTCTTAAGGGCAATTGACGAGTCAACTTTTTATTAAGATTTTTATTTTTAAATATTTTTTTTAATCATATGAATCTCACAAACATACCAGATACAAGACACCTGCCAAGGGATGAAGCTCATTCACACAGGTGGATGGCGGGGGGCTTGTCACACTGCCAAGCCCAACATGACAGGGTTCGGCTGACATCAGACCTAGTGTGCCTGGGGCTTGACACTCTGTTAAACAAATCTAGGATTGAAAAACAAAAGGAAAAAAGAAAAAGAAACTGGACACCTTTTCTGTATACTCATGCTTCCCCTTATATTACCTGACTTGACGTGCTTCTATACAATGAAAGAGGGATAGAGATGTAATCTCATAAAGTAAAATAATATTATTTTACTGCTTGTGTTATCACATCTAATTAATAAAAACATGCACTGCTTATTCGTATTTAATGTGATGCAATAGGTGTCATAATTACTAGCCCGGACCTAGAGTATAAGAGGCTCCTTCAGGGGGTGGATTGTAATAACTCATATCGACCGTAGCTGACCTTTTTAGTAGTGCTAGTTGCTAACTTGTCAGATATGTTTTGGGGTCATGCATGGTCACTAAGAACAAATCCGTAAAGGCAATTAAGGCTCAAATTAGACAATATTTGACAGGTTGGGATAGGCTGTGATAATTCTTTCATGAAGCTATGAAGATTAGATATCTTTCTTTCTTACACCAAACACAATAAATGAAACCAAGTTATTTGTAATTTAGAGAAAAAACCTCAAATGTATAGGCATTATATACCATCATCCCTTTTGGTTTTAGACTACATTAAAAAATTAATGCATCAAAACTTCAAAGTTCAATCTTTAAAATTTTTGAAACAAAACCTATTTCTCTCACCAATCTCATATTATATCACCATGCTGCTTTCTTAAACCCATTACCCACCCAAAAAATAAAAAAGAGAATTTTTTTAAAGGGCTTCTTCTTTTCTTAAACGCTGCTACCATCTATTTCTTTTTCCTTTTACACAGACATGAGTACTCTTCTAACATTTAAAAGATTTTAGACCTTCTTTTAATACACATAGATTGTTACTTGTGAAGAATATTACCAAAAACTACTCTTGCCAAGTCTCGGTTGGTCAGCAGTGGATGACTGCTGTATGTGGGTGGTGGCGTGGCTGTGACTGCTAATCTGGGAAGGATGAATAGTGGCTCAATATAAAGTTCAACTGTTGGACTCAATATTCTACCAAATGTGTAATGTTTTTACTGCTGAATATTTTTCCAACTTCCATACCAGACCCTCTAAGCATATGTCCATGACTAAGTTTCTAATCATGAGAAACAACAAAACTAGACCTAGAAGCATCTCCAAATTCATAAACATGATTAATTATTCCATCATCAACATCGTCATTAATATTCACTATCATATTCAGGTTTAACATCTCGTCATTTTCATTTTCACTAGACTTAGAATAGTTAAATTTATATTGATCAGCAAATGGATTATCAAACATAGTATCATTTATCAGTTGTAGTAAATCATCTGACCATAAACTGTTATTACCTCTACTAACTGACTTTAAAGGACCGACAGAAGTTGAGACACACATACTCACATACAATACCATCATGTTCAAACCACTTTTGATGAAAGAACCAACTATTATCTTAAAATTGTCATCATATACAATCGGCATAGAATAATATTAATGTTCATCAATTTGACACCTCCAAATTATTTCAACATCAATATCATTATAATTTCATCCAAGTCCATGACAAATAGTTTCTTTTATTTTTGCATATGACATACCTAAATTACCATATAACAATAAACTAAACTTGTTATTATATGTGATATTACTATTCACATTAAGAACAATAATACCACTGTAATGTACAACATAAATATGTTATAGACATTTTATATAAAAAAAAATCAAAATCTGGTCACTTAGATGTATTCTTAATTAAATTGCATACCCTAACCTTTAGCAACAATTTAATACAACATGTAATTCATCATAATTTTACCGCATTCATGTTCTATTGCATGAAATCATTAAGCATAGTTAATTACATTATGAACTGATTCCAACAACCCACATAAAATTTCTAATTCAGTAACTTATGCAAAACTAAACGCAACACATAATTAATTTATAACATATTTATGTTATGCATTACAGTGGTATTATTGTTTTAATGTGAATAGTAGTATCACATATAATAACAAGAGTATTTTATTGTTATATGGTAATTTAGGCATGTCATATGCAAAAATAAAAGAAACTATTAGTCATGAACTTGGGTGGAATTATAATGATATTGATGTTGAAATAATTTAGAGGTATCAAATTGATGAACATTAATATTATTCTATACCGATTGTATGTGATGACAATTTTAAGATAATAGTTGGTTCTTTCATCAAAAGTGTTTTAAATATGATGGTATTGTATGTGAGTATGTGTGAGTACCAACTTCTGTCGGTCCTTCAAAGTCAGTCAGTAGAGGTAAAAACAGTTTATTGTTAGATGATTTACTATAATTGATAGATGATACTATGTTTGACAATCCATTTGTTGATCAATATAAATTTGACTATTCTGAGTCTAGTGAAAATGAAAATGAAAATGATGAGATGTTAGAACTAAATATGATAGTGAATATTGATGATGATGTTAATGATGAAATAATTAATCATGTTCATGAATTTGGAGATGCTTCTAGGTCTAGTTTTGTTGTTTCTCATTATTGGGAACTTAGTCATGGACGTATGCTCGAAGGGTCTGATTTGGAGGTTGGAAAAACATTCAACAGTAAAAACATTACACATTTGGTTGAATATTGAGTCCAACAATTGAACTTTATATTTGTTCAATCATAATGTATTCTTAATTAAATTGCATACCCCAACCCTTAGCAGCAAGTTAATGCAACATGTAATTCATCATAATTTTACTGCATTCATGTTCTATTGCATGAAATCATCAAGCATAGTTAATTACATTATGAATTGATTCCAACAACCCATATAAAATTCCTAATTCAGTAACTTATGCAAAACTAAACGCAACACATAATTAATTTGTAATTAATTTAACTTATTTTCATATTCATCTATATCAAATCAGACCTGATTAATGGTATTCATAATTAATTTATCATTATTTCAACAAACCCTAAATTCACCTTAAACCCTAAACTCAACCTAAACAATTATTACATTTAATCTAAATCAAACACAAATTCATAACAATGTAGTATGTTTACCTTACTTGTAGGATTAGAAAAAGATTTAAGGCGATGGTGGTAGTAATTACAATGATTGATTTTGAAGAGAAAATTATTCAAGGATGCTTGGAAACTAGGATGGATTTGAGTTTTAGGTGTTTTAAGGGAAACAATAAGGTGTTTGATGGTTGTTTTTGGAGATATAACAGCTGAGGGTGTCGATTTAGAGAGAGAGCGGGGGTTGTTGTATCTGTGTGCTCTTTGATCTAGAGAGGCATTCAAATTTTATGATATTCCACGTTTCAGAAGTACATCATGTTAAGTTATTGCATTCTTGAAATGCAACATGTTTGAATATTGCTCTTTTAAAGCACAACAACTATCTTACTGCACTTAAGAATAGTGATATTTAGTAAATGTCATGTTTATGATGTTGGGTTTTGATTGATAACAACGCGACTAAAGAGGATTTGGAAACTATCTAAGGGCTTTGATCTAATGGATGTATGGAATGGTTTCTATATGGTACAATTTGACTAGGAGGAGGATAGGGCCAGATTTATGAATAATGGACCATATATTTTATCACTATTTGGTAATGAGAACATGGTCTACAAACTTTTTTGCTTCAAGGGCTTTGATTGATAGAACTCTAGTGTGGGTAAGAATCCCTCACCTCAATTTGGTTTACTATGATGAGAATTTCCTAATGGCTTTAGCAACTGTTATTGGCAATGTCGCACCCGACATCGCGACGATGTTTAAAAATTAAATTGCGAAAGAATAAATTTATAGCATCTTGTTCTTAGATAGGAAAAGGTTTTGTTTAAGGAGTCGTCACCTAATATTATGGTCACTAGAAACCCTAATTGGTATAGTTATTAAACTTGAACCAACCCAGCAGGTCAACCCGGGACCTGGTGGCTAGACTGGTCCAGGTAAGGCAAAAGACCGACCAATGTAAAACCCGGCAAAACCTGGTCGATCCAGTGGGTCGACCCATGACCTGGGCGATCAAGGCAAACCCGGATGAGACCCTTTATTTTTATTTTTTTTTAAATGTGGTTTTTCTCTTGGACCCCTTTTTTTTCATATTTTTTTAGTTGGTTTCACTATATAAATACTAGAATAATGTTCTATATTTTTAATGTGGGATTTGAAACTTTTTAATACACACACACACACTCTATGTTCACAAGAAAAAAGTTATTTTTTCAATGTAAGATAAAAACCTTTTTTGTTTAAATACTTTAACTTAAAAAGATAACATAATATCTTTTTAATGTGATATTTGAAGGATTTGAAATCTTTTAATATATAAACTCTATGTTCACAAGAAAAAATGTATTTTTTTCAATGTGGAATTTGAAGCCCTTTAGTATACATATTTTATATTCACAAGAAAAAAATTATGTTTTTTTCAATGTGGGATAAAAATAATTTTTGATTTAAATGCTTCAACTTAAAAGGATAACATAATATATTTTCAATGTGGGATAAATTTGTTTTTAATATATTCTTTTAAACTTCATTATTTATAATATATATATATAGTCTATATTCACATAGAATAGTTTCTTACTTTTTCATATGAAATATTAAAATTTCAAAATTATTTTTTTAATTTTTACGGGTTGATTCGTGTAACCCGCGACTCGGCCTCTTGGCCAAGTCAACCACCGGGTCACATTTGATAACTATGTTAACTGGTCAATAGAGATTCTATAATACGGGACTGGTTACTCAAAAGAGAAGATATTATCACCCATTAAGCGTCATACCTAAGGTAGGCTGCACAGCTAGTTTTGTCTTAAATTGCTAAGGGTTTGTTGTATTATGCTACCAATGGATAATACTCCTAACTTTAGTGCCAATGAATATTTGGCTACAAATACTTCCAACTTGCGTTAATAAATATTACGAAACACAAAACAATATGGTATTCCTGACTCTAGCTTAGTTAATAAACAAGTAAAATGAATTGAAAGCAAAGCATCTATATATTTCTTTATATTTTTTTGGAAGAAGAAAAAAAGACAGGTATATATCATATACTGGATTCGCATCTCACAATAAAAAACCACAAATCAAATGTACAATGAAATCATTAAAAAGAAAAGCGTGACAGACTCACAAATAAATTAAAAAGGGTCCATAAATTTTTTTTGGAATTTTTTGATATCCAAAAAGGCCTGTTTGACTAGATATCAAAACAAAATGGGTTGAAATAAAAGGGGTACAACATAAAGGTGTGTTTTGCCAAACACACCTTTGGCCCAAAACAACTTGGATTGGCTGGGCCTAAGGCCTAGGCCCAGCCCAGTCTTAGCTTTTTTTTTTTACGGGAATGGATCTAGCCTAGCTGCACGGGCTGGGCTGGACCCAGCCGGCCCAGCCTGGTCACTAGCCAAAACCAGTTACCCGGCTGGCCATTGTCAACTGGCGTGCGTGAAATGTTCACGCATGCTTGCTACAGGAGTGAGTTAATTATAATTCAAGATGCACAAAGCCTATGTAATTAAAATGCAAAGAGGAGGAGAATGAAGAACTTATGTACCTGGTAACCTTGAGGGGTGTAACTCAACTGGTCAAGCCATAGGTTTGCTCCCTAGAGGTCACCAGTTCAAGTTCCACAAATCTTAGGGTCACTAGAGGCTTACATGGTCGTTAACTTCAGAGCCCGTGGGATTAGTTGAGGTACGCGCAAACTGGCCCAGATACCCACGTTAATAATAATTAAAAAAAGAACTTACATACCTGGAGCTGCTTGGGGACAAAAATGATGGTGAAAAATGTGCTAGCTGGCCAAAGCTACTTTCTTCCCTTCTGCTTCTGTTTTTCGTTCACTTCTCCTCTGTTCTTGCCTTTCTCTCCTCGGTTTCTTCTTCTTCTTTTTTTTTTTTTGCTTTCTCTTATTCTCTGTCTCTTTTTGTTCCTGTTCCTCCTCTATGTTTTTCTACCTACCTGTTTTTTTTTAATTCTTGTCTCTCTGTTGTCCTGGTTTCTCTGTGTTTGTGTTTGGTTGGTTAGATCAACAACCTGCGATGAGGGGAAACTAAAGTTCCCTTTTGCTTGAGGAAGGCCACAAGTCTCTTTGTCTTCTCTGTGTTTACGTTTTCGTGTTCTTCCTGGTCTCTTTCTGTTTTTGTTCTTTCTTCCTCTTTCTTTTTAGGATTCATAAATAAAAATGTTAAATTATCTTATTAAAACCTTGAAAAGTAAAACCCAATAGAAAAACCTAAAAAATACAATTTGTTATGCACACGCTTCTTGAAAGTTGAGGTTAGTAAAGAATTTATAAATAATTATCCTAAATTATTATTTGATCTGATTTGTTTGATAAAAGAACTTTTTAAAGAATTGAGTGAATATAAAAGAACTTTGGTGAGATATGCTTTATTTTATTTTATATAATGCAGCCTCTTCTAAATTGAGTGATGCGGACAACATTATTTTCAAACAATATTGTGGGAATATCTTCAATGATTGACAATCCATATTTTTTTTATGTCCTGGAGAATTGACCTTAGCCATATATATTCTCGACTTGCTTCATGGATTGCAATAATTTCTAAATGATTTGACGAAACAACCACTAATATTTGTATGACAGATCTCCAAGAAATTGCATTACCTCTATAGGTAAATAGATAACTTGTTTGTGATCTCTCTTTGTAGAGATCAGAGAGATAACTTGCATCTACATATCCAATCAATAGTGAATTTGATCCACTATAAAACAATCTCATTTTAGCTGTTCCACGGAGATAGCGAAGTATATGTTTGACCCTATTCCAATGTATTTTTGTGTGAGTGGAACTGTATTTTGCCAATAAATTGATTACAAAATCTATATTTGGTCTTGTACAATTTGCAAGATACATGAGTGCTCCAATAGCACTAAGATATGGTACTTCTAAACCAAGAATTTCTTCATCCTCTTCTAACAGTCGAAAAAGGTCTTTCTTCGCATCAAGTGATCAAACAACCATAAATATACTCAAATAATAAGCATTGTCTATGTGAAATTGCTTCAGGATCTTTTTTATATGTGTCGATTGATGGATAAATATTCTATTAGAAAGATGTTCAAAATTGTAAACCAAGATAAAATTTTATCTTTTTGAGATCTTTCATCTCAAATTCATATTTCAAATGGGTTGCAGTTTTTATGAGCTCTTCAGGAGTACCAACAAGATTTAAATCATCAATATATACTACAACAATAGCTAATCTAGATGTGATTTTCATAATAAAAATACATGGGTAAATCTCATTATTCTCAAACCCTTTTCTAGGAGGTATTCATTAAGATGATTATACAACATTCGACCAGATTACCTTAACCCATATAAAGATTTTTGTAGTTTAATAGAATAAACACTTCTGGGTTTATCATAAAAGGCTCCAAGCATTTTGAATCCTTCAGGGATTTTAATATGGATATCTTTATCTAATAATCCATATAGATATGTTGTAATTACATCTATTAAACACATATCTAGAGTTTATGAGACTACTAAACCAATCAAGAATCTGAAAGTGATTGCATCCATAGCTGAAGAATAAGTTTCCTCAAAATCAATGTCAGATCTTTGTGAGAAACCTTGTGCAACAAGACGTGTCTTGTATCAAAAATTTCACTGTTCTCATTTCTTTTTCTAATGAAAACCCATTTATATCCAACAAGCATAACACCTTTAAGTGTATGAATTACAGGTCCAAATACTTCATGTTTTGCAAGTTAGTTTAACTATGTTTGGATTGCTTCTTTCCACATTGGCCAATCATTTCTATGTCGATATTCTTCAATGGTTTGTGATTCGATTTCATCATCACTTCTGTTAATGCCAAAAACAACCTTAAATGCAAATACATCATTTATGAAAATTTTATTTTGTTCTAAAATCTCTCATATGTGAACAAAGTTTATGGAGATCTCATTATTTTTAAGTACCTAGAGATCTTTTCAGGATGTCCCTCTTCAAGAGAATCATTATTAGAAGATGATTTTGACATAATATTTATCGCTTGTTTTATGAATGAGGAATCTTCAAGTGTACTATCACCTATTTGTTGTAATTTTTGTTTTCTAGGATTTTTGTCCTTAGCATCAATAGGTTTTTTGCGCTTCAAGCGTGATATAGATTCATTCACTACTATGTTTCCTTTTTTCCTTTAGGGATTTCAATTTTAGAAAGAGCATTTGTAGCTAGAATATGGGATTTAACCACCTTTTTCACTGTTGGTGAAAAATCAAATAATTGATTTGTAATATTTTATAAATGATTATCTTTTGAACTTCAAGTTCATATTAATTTATCCTTGGATCAAAATGAGAAGATAACTTCGGGTTATTCCAAGTAATTTTTTGTCGAGCTTCAGGCACTAACTTTTCTTTCTCTAATGATGGGAAAATGTTCTCATCAAAATGATAGTCTTCAAAACGTGTCTTAAAAACATCACTAATTAAAGGTTCAAGGAATCTGAATCTAATAATATATGGAGAATCAAAACCAATATAAATTCTTATTTTATGTTTTGGTCTTTTATGGGGGTGTTATAGGCACATAAACCTCCTAACCAAAAGTTCATAAATAAAATATATTTGGTGGTATACAAAAAACAAGTTGTAAATGAGAATATTTATGGTAAGCACTTGATTAATGTATTATAGCATGTCCCTAAATAGATGTAGGCAATTTTGATTTCATAAGTAATAGTCTAGCAATTAATTGAAGACGCTTTATAAATGATTTTGTTAGATTATTTTGAGTATGTACATGGGCAACAAAATGTTCAACATCAATTCCAATAGAAGTGCAAAAATTATCAAATCTTTGAGAAGTAAACTTATCAGCATTATCCAATCGAATTTTCTTGATTGGATAATTAGGAAATTGTGTTTGTAGTATGATAATATGTGCTATTAATCTAGCAAATGCAACATTTCAACTAGAAAGTAAATAAATATGTGACCATTTACTTATGCATTAATCAATACCATAAAATATCTAAAAAGTCTGCATGGTGGATGAATATGTCCATATATATCTCCTCGAATTCTTTTGAGAAAAGATGGTGATTATATGACAACCTTTGATGGAGATGGTTTGGTAATTAATTTACCTTGAGAACATGTAGTGCATGAATTTTTACTTGGTAAAAGAATCTTCAGGTTCTTTAAAGGATGCCCATGTGAGTTTTTAATAATTCATTACATCATCATTGATCTCGGATCTCCAAGTCAATCATGCCAAAGCATAAATATTTTTGGGTCGGAACACTTTTAGTGTATCACAACATTTGTTTCAATAGATTTCATGATCGTATAATAAATTCCAGAAGAGAAAGACGGTAATTTCTCAAGAACAAGCTTTTAGCCTAAAATACGTGAAATAATATAAAGATATTCTTTTTTGTCTTCATCTATTGTTTCAATATGATAACCACTAGCATGTATATTTTTAAAATTGAGTAAATTTCTTCCCGACTAAGGTGAATATAATGCATCTTTGTTGTCAAGTTTCGTGTTATTTGGTAACAAAATATTAGCTCTTCTAAAGCCTTTAATCATGTCTGTTGAACCTAATATTGTA
>Ga0325403_1004484_pt1 | contig 12991 bp, 6 predicted proteins | sample PopdelMetagenome_19_FD_205665 | JGI IMG/M metagenome (GOLD analysis project Ga0325403, IMG submission 205665) | Populus deltoides microbial communities from Bellville, Georgia, United States - Xylem-PdKOR-R4 | ecosystem: Host-associated > Plants > Phyllosphere > Stem > Wood/Secondary xylem...
GAAAGAGTGCTCTAATAGAATTATTTGGTGCTTGATGTTGCATCAATTACAATACATTAATCAGAAGAGGGCCTAATTGGAACATCTATGATAGTTAGATGGGCTTCTTGTAGTTTACCTTTTCATTCATTTGTTAGTTGACTTGGATTAGCCGGTGCCGGTAAAGACATCAGAGCTCGGGGTCAGCTTGTGGGGTCTGATTATGATGGGCGAAGGGTGGGTGAACGATCAATGAGTCAGTGGCACGTTGGGGTTTGGTTTGATGCTGTAATGGCTTCAAATAAACCGAACTGGACTCAATAAATGTCACATCTGATGCTGTACGGAGGGCGATGCCCAGACGCACAGCATCAGAGGCTTTATTGAAAATCAAGCACAGCCTGAATCCTTCACTCGGAAGAGTTGATGAACGCGATGCAAGTAAGTGTGGTTGTGGTTGCTTTTCAAATAGTTTTTCGTGTTGAAATACATGTTAATGATATTTTTTATTTTTTAAAAATTATTTTTGATATCAGCACATCAAAACGATCCAAAAAGTACAAACCGCGCTCAATTTTAGTAAAAAAAAAATTCAAAATTTAACAAAACGCAGTTACAAACACAATATCAAACGCTGCCCTACTCGTTAACTAAACTTAGCTTGTAGTAGAATATATATAAAAATACTGATTTAATTTAGACGAATTTAGTGCACTTTGGTTTAGCTAGAATGATCTAGCTAGGCACGTTAAATATATATATATATATATATATATATATATATATATATATATATATGTTATTTTTTATTTAAAAATATATTAAAATAATATTTTTAAAAATTTATTTTTAACATCAACATATTAAAATAATATAAAAACATAAAAAATAATTTAAAATAAAATATTTAAATTTTAATAAAAAAATAGGTTGAAACTCAATATCAAACATTTTCTAATAAGTTTAAACATTCTAAATCTAGTTAGCTTTTAAATAAAATAAAAAAGAAACATTTGGTTTTATTTTTTATTTTTTAAATATTACAGTATAATTTAATATATTTTTGTATTCTTGTTCTTTTTTTTTTCTTTTCTTTTTATCTATCATGTGGCTTCTTCATTTTACAACCAAACAAGGCAATGCCTTTATGGAAGACATTAAAAATCATCCATACAAAAGACTTACAAAAAGAGAAAAGTAATAAAGAAAGCAACACAGACAGAATCTATAGCATAAGATTTTCTGAATCACATGTTTCATGCTATTGCTCCACTTAAACAAAACAGAACAAGTCATGCTCATGCATTGTGTTTGAGAAATAAGGTAATCACCTAAATGTTAGAAAAACATGTTTGTTTTTGAATTTTTTTTATATTTTTAAATTGTTTTGACATGTTAATGTCAACAAAAAATTTAAACAAATTTATTGATGTTTTTTCAAATAAAAATCACTTTAAAAACACAATTGATATAACAATATCAAACAATGCCTTAGCACTTTAAAAAAATTATTAATTTGATATTTTTTCAAACAAAAATCACTTTAAAATCAATCATTATAATAATTTCAAACAATATCTTAACACTTTTCTATGCATAGCCAAAACAAAATCTTGGTACATTGAAGATTGTATTTGTTTTTGTGGTAGAAAATATGTTGTAGTTTGATCATAATGAATGAATGTTTGGCAAAGTGGGACCCATGTCAAAATTGTGTTACAACTAGAGTTTATCAAAAGCATGTTTTATCTGCTTTTAACATTCATATGCATAAAAGTGATTAGCCAGAAGACCGTTCAATTATTTGTTCACCAAAATACTTAATCCTATCTTCTCTTCCCTGCTCTCCCGATAACCAGTGAAATAATTATTCTTAGCATCCACATCTTTCAATCTCCTCACCAACCTCTTCCCTTCTTGATGAAGAACCTCTATTTACAGACATCGTTCTTCTTTTTTTTTCTATAGCTACAAACAATTGCAAAACCTACAAACCAACACCAGATTTACATAAACCAACATCCACGACCAAGATCTAAAAAAACCACACCCAGATCTGTTTTTATTAAGTCCTATAAACCCTTTTTGTATACAAGCAATTGTTTTTTTTGCAGAAAAATCTAGGTAAATTTTAATTTCAATATGTCTTCAATTTCATCTATGCATGTTCTTGTAAATATTGAATATAACCAGATCTTGTTCATTGTCAAAATTGTATCCCTATTTATTGTTGCAGGAACCATTGATCTGTTCTTCATAATTCTAGTAAGCACTCGTGGTTCTAATCTTCTTTCTTAGTTGCATTATTTAAGAGATTCATAACTTTATTGCTTCTGATTTTTCATAGAGTTAATGAACAAAGGTTTAAAGTGTAGTTGCGATTATTTTGAGTTCAAAAAAAATATATGAATGGATGAAATAATGTAGAAAGTCAGAATTTGGTAAATGATATAGAGAGGACAGGAAAAAAACCAAAAAACATTACTCACAACAATTATATTAGCCAGGCTCTAGGTATTAAAATATAGGAACTAAATTGAATTGGATAGAAAACGAGTATTTTAACTAGGTTCTGGATACTATAACATAGGAACCAAACTGGATATATAGTTTAAACATTACAGGTTTTAATTCATGTTCTAATTATGATGCATTCATGTATTTTTATTTATGATACATAGTTTAAATAAGTTAATGTGATCTTCTTATGATGTAGAGATTTCATTAACTTAAAAATAGATAATGAAGCTGCAGACATAACACTACAAACAACCATTTGACCCTTTATGATAATTAATTGATGTTCATATGAAGTAGAATAATGATGTATTACAACTACTAGTTAATAGCAAATTCATTAAACATAGCCATACCATGCTATCCTCAACCTTTCCCTACCATCACCTTTTTTTCATCAATATGCTTTGCTAATGATAGTGTATATTACACTACAAATACAAATTGTAGTACTACTTATAAAAAACAAAACTTCATTACAAGGTTCCTTTTATTAATGCGCAAAACATAGAGTATTGAAAACTAGGCAGAATTTCATAGACAACATTAACAATAATTTGTTAACACTATAATTTTGTTATTAATATATAGCATTACCAAAATTAATTGCGTAATCCTATGTTGGAAAATTTATTTAAGCTTAGAATATGGAAGAGTCTCAATCTCAAGATAAGGCATGTTGGCCTAGAGAGATGCTACACGTATTTTATGACATTTGCATAAAAACAATTGAGAAGGGAATGAGACCTAACATCTATTTTGACAAGACTGGTTGGAAATATGTCACTACTACCTTTAAAGAGCAAACTAGCCATGGATTCACTAAAGTACAACTGAAAAATAAGTAGGACAAGATGAAAAGGGATTAGAGGATATGGAAAAAGTCGATTTTTGAAACAGGAGTGGGCTAGAGTTCAGAGTTGGGAACTATTTCTACCACTGAAGAGTGGTGAAATTCTAAAATTCAAGTATGATATTATTGACTCAATGTCCAAATTTTATTACAATTCTCTATTTTTTTTTCCTTTACAGTCCTTCATATTCATTTGAAGTAATGTTTTCTTTTATTTATAGGAAATACGTGGAGCTAAGAAATTCAAGCATTTTGGTTTCAAGGCAGCTCTTTGTGGTAAATATGATATCATGTTTACAAATATTATGGCTACCGATAAGTTTGCTTGCGCATCTTCTTAAGGAATGATTTTGGGTGATGTTAGGGTGATGAGACCAAAAATACATCTAATGAAGATGTTAACCTAGAAGAGGGTAGTGGAGATTCTGAGAAAGATAGTATACAAAACTTTGTTGACGATGTGAGCAACATGGTTGCTGGTGTCAATGTTAGTGTTAGTACTAGTAACCCTAGTAGTAGTGGTAAGAGCAAAGCCGCTCAAAATTGTTTCGATAAGAGTATTAAAAATAAGAAAGGTTTTGGGATGAGAGTGCAACTTTTTTTCGCGTTTAGATAAATTGGTTGACAGTGTCTCTTCAAGAAGTGACTACACATCTGGTCTTATAGATAGGAAAAGGTACAACATTCAAAAAGTGATGGCGAAGTTTCACTCCATATATGAAGTAGTTGTTTTGGAGTGAATCTTATTATTTCGCTACTGAATATTTCATGGTTAAAAGTAGGAAGGAAATGTGGACAACGTTGGGAACTATTGAAAAAATACTTCAATAGCTAAAATAATGTTGTAGAGGAGATCAAACCCCAAACCATGAGGTACATCTCAATCTTTAAAAGGCACTTCAATTATAGATCACTTTATATTGATATGAAACCCAAAATATATCATATATATTTTAGACAACTAACATTGCAATTGATGCTTATAATTCAAAACTATTTTGACTGTTAAGAGCACTAAAAATTTTAAATTCAATGTTGAGAATATTAATTTCATGTGCATTGTATATCCAGACCTAACATTCTGTTCATTTTGTGCCTTTCCTATGAAACTAATGTCCAGTGCGTGAACCTTTATTTTTGCAATATGATCGCTTTGTGTTTCTGTTAAATGTTTGTGAGAGACAGATTGACACATAACTTTAATTGCAAATGTTAGACTATTTGTGCTAGTGTCTTATATGTTGTTGCTGCTTTTAAATGGTTAAAGTGTTGCTAATGTGGAGCTTTATCTGTGCTGTTTATTGCCAATTTTTAATTGCTGTCTTTGGGAGGACATACCATGTTTTTTTCCATTTGTTCTATGTGTTTGTTATGTTGCTGGTAAAGATTTGTAGTTATGTACTCTATAACCAATATTTTCTTTATTTTTTTGGCAACCGCTGTGTGCGCTTTTATATTGTTATTCATTATAGCATGTTGACCATGAGACTTTTAGGAGAAAAAATTATGTTTGAATGTCTAGTAGAGTGTGCTTGTATTGTATGTTCACGAGTCACTCTTTTCCACCCTATATAATTCACCATTTCAATAAAGTTGAACATTTCAATTTCAAAAACATTATGGAATGATTAATCTGTTTTGACTCTCTTAAAGCATTTTCATTAAAGTATATCAGTCTGCATCTCATAAAATAGTAAGTTGTCTTTCTTTCATTGTATATTCATGCTTTATGTTAGACCAAATTTGTTAATAACATTGTTGGTAATTTCAACACAAACAATATATGTATTAATATGACCAATTACATATTACTTGTAAGACATATATTAATTGTTTAATGTATTTTAGGATGGGATGACTTTTATTGGAAACAAAAGAGTATAATAAATTAATAAAATTGAATGGAATAATGTATGAAGTGTTTTATTTTTCTTTAAAAAATAAATGGATTAATATGATAATAAAAATTATATTTTCTATAAAAGTAATGTGATTTATTAAGGTTTGCACGTAAAGCTTGCAATACTACATTAATAAAACAATTAATATGTTGTTCCTTGCTCATAATTATTTAATTAAAATTATAGATAAGGATGCAAATTGGTTTAATGATCTTTTTGAAGGAGAATGTTGCTCAATATGTTTCACATGGCTATGCTGGTAGGAATAGTGGTAGTCATCTCGGTTTTAGTAGTGGTGCTACTAATGATAGCAACGTAAATGATGATGGTGACAATGATGACAATAACAGAGATGACGATGACGATGCGAGAGATTTATTTTGGCATAAAAAATTTAATCGTCGTAAACTACTATTATGCACAGTAAGCGCACTTGAGTTGTATTATAATAACTACATCTATAAGCAACCCTGTATGATTTTATACAACATAAGAATGCAATGGTTGAATGAAATTTTAAATGGGTATTAGATACATTGTGTAAATATATTTAGCATGGATACAACGACGTTTTAGAGTCTTTGTTTTGATTTGGAAACACAATATGGACTGCAATCATCAAGGAGGATCAATGTTATAGAGAAAATTGGCATGTTTCTTTATACTTTAGCGTTGAGTGCTTCTAATAGGGAGGTCTAAGAGAGATTCCAACATTCCAGTGAAACAATGAGTATGTATTTTAACGAGGTTCTAAAGGCTGTGTATTTGCTATCAATTGACATAATAAAATCAATTGATCCAGATTTTCTGACAACACCACGAGAAATCACTATGAACTCGAGATATATGCCACATTTTAAAGTAATAAAGATTACAAAAAGTGAATAAATGTATCTTTCCACTTTCATTATATAATCTAATTGGTAATTCATTTACGATTAATGTTTTTAAAATTTTATTTTTAGAATTGTGTAGGAGCAATCGATGAAACATGTGTGTGCTTGTGTATCCCAAGAAAATCAGATACTATTTATTGAAAGGAAATGATTACCAATGCAGAATATTATAGCAGAATGTGGTTTTGACATGCAATTTATTTTTGTTTGGGCTGGATGAGAAGGTAATGCACATGACTTAAGAATTTTTCATGAGGCCTTCTATAATCCAAATATCAAATTTTCAAAGCCACCAGAAGGTATTTTGGATAGAACAATAAGACTTCTTTTAGAATTTTCATTTATTTAATTTTTGGTCGCGTGGTACAAAATATTTTTTGTTTTAAATGTCTTGGGTGAATACAGGAAAAGTATTACGATGTTAACTCCACTTATCCAAGTGAATATGGATTTCTGAGTCCATATACAAGTGAAAGATATCATCTTTTGAAATTTCATCGTTGAGGCCAGCTGCAAAGTCAAGTGGAGTTATTCAACTAGGTTCACTTCTTAGTTCGATGTGTAATTGAGCGAACTTATGGGGTGTGGAAAAAAATATGAAGAATTTTGCAGAACACGCCAGTGTTTTTGTACAAGACACAGGTGTAGATTATTGTTGCATCAATGGCTCTTCATAACTACATAAGAAGGAAGTTTGTACAAGATGTTGCTTTTAATGAGTTTGAACATCATCCTGATTTCGTGGCTTAGGATTTTTTACGCGATGTTGTTCCACGATCACAAACATATAGAGGCAACAAGACTTTGCATATGGATTATGTTTGAGATGAAATTGCTTCAAGTTTGATGGGAGAATGTAGGATTTTTAACTTTACAAGTAGTTAATCATAAATATGTATTAATTGTTCAATGTCATGTATTGAAAAAATTAATGTTCTATTTGGACATTTTATATTCAACCATAATTTTAACCAAATATTAATGACATGGTTTCGATGAAGCAACAATTTGAATCATAATTTTAACCAAACATATAATTTAGATAAAACAACCATATAAAAAAGTAATTTTTTTAAAATTATTTTTCTCAAACCACAACCATGATATCAAATATATTGTAATAAGATCAGCAACTACGTTTTCAACTCAAGTTTTCTTTTTCTTCAGTTTTGAGGTCAATGTCAAGCTTAGCTTTTTCTTTACTTTTTGATTAGGAGGTCAATGTCAAGCTATGGACAACTATTGGGCTGCAAATTTTAGAACTTAAGGGGTAAGACTTTGAACTGCAACTTACATTGATATTCTTTTAAGCAACTTGTACTTTCCAAAAACATTTTTCTTTAGTCGCAGACAGGGGCAAAGCCATACTAGGGCATAAGGGGGTAACTGCCCCCTTGACTTTTATTTTTTAAATAATTTTTACATTAAAATATTAATATAATAGCTAAAGTCATATTTTGTAAAAGGTAAAGAGTCAAGACACAATGTATTAATGTGCTCTACTGCGATTGTCTGCATTCTTTCCTTACAAAGCCCAAAGTAAAAACTTTTATCTTCGAATCCATTGAAAAATACTTATGATGATTGAATTATAAGCAGGTTGTCTCAAATCTTTTTTTCTTTATGTTTAACAGATAGAAAAGTAAAGGGATATGTGATGATTTTATTCTAAGGCAAAATAAAAACTAATCAATGCATATAAAGAAGGAAACTGGAAATATTCAGAAATTCAGAAAGAACTTTTTATTGCTGCTTCTATGGTTTTTGATTATACCATCAAAACTTTCTATGTTTGATACTTTGATTCATTAGCTCCTTTGTGATATTAAAGCTTCGTGGGCGTTCAAGGCGAAAATCTCAAGGAATTACAAATCTATACCATTTTTGTTATGAATTGTTTAACAATATAATTGACATACACCTTAATGAGTCGGATGATCATTTCACTGAGACAAGTACATAATTACTTCTTTGTGTGGCATGTTTAAACCCAGGTGACTCTTTCTCTACTTTCAACAACAACAAAAAAAACTTATTCACCTTGCTCTTTATTATCCCAATAAATTCTCTATAATGGACCTTATGATACTTGGTGACCGGAAGGTTTACGTGCTGTCAACAGCACCATACTATAAATTTTTTCATTTTAAAAATATTTTAAAATTAATTTCATTTGATATGAGTTAGTACATTTGTTTCAAATTGATTTTTCTGTATAACGCATGTTTACATAATATATAATATCAAGTATTTATTAGTAATTTTTAAATTAATTTCTCCATACGTGGGATGAAAAAGGACCGATGCATGGGAGGTTGAGAGCTTCCTGTCTAGATAGGGCAATGCTGCAATCAACTGAAATGCAAACAGTTTTAGTACACCCTCTGAGGAACATAGAAATTTCAAAACTGAAAAAATAGGAGAGAGGAAGGGGGGAGACTTCTATATACCTCTCAAGTTGACAAGTCACTTCCACAAGTAGGGTAAGGTTGATCAAGCTGCAGCTCAACAAGGAAAGTGCAAGCTTCAAGATCTCGGAGCTGCATGCAAAACTTGCATTGTTAACTATAACAGAAACGCAGGATGATGAAAAGAAAGCACAACAAGGCTTGAGATCAATTACATATTGCTCATCTAATGCCCTGTTCTTGTTATTAAAGTAAGGAGGTGCTGATGCAGTCCCACTCAGGGTAGAATTGAAAGGTAATGGAAGAAGACCTCGGAATCCATCATCAATCCACCAAACTACATTGATGTATTCAGGAACAAAAAATCATGAAGGAAGCCGATGCCATTCACTTCCGACACAATGAGTAGAACCTATAATATCCAGGAAACCTAAGAGACAGAGCAACAATTTCACAAATCTTCTAATTAGAACTCGTTCTTTTTTTCCATCCTAAAGCTACTGCCATAAATTTTGCTACATTTACAAGTATTCTCGAGTACATGTGACTTGCTGAATATTCACAATTTACTTTCTCCATCACCAAAACAAGCCACAACAAAAAAAGTTCTAAAAAATAGACAATTGACACATATAATATAGACTTTTTGCGTTCACTAAGAGTTAGAAGGTCTAGGATAGCAGATGACTTTTTTCCAACACAACATGTTGCAAGAGTAGTAGCACCGCCCAATAAATAAAATCAGTGAGAATGTTCTTGCAGTGTATTACTCCAAAATAGATCATACATTTCCCTAGATCATCATGGTGCACCAAAATTTTGTAAACCTCAATAGCCATAACCATTAATCAATGAAAACGTGTGAGCCTAGGATGCAGATAATATCAGGCCAAGAACCACATGCCGAACAAATTTAGCTATCTGCATGAAAATTCTACATAAGTTTAAAGCTCATAAAATAGACACAGAAACATAGAAGAATAGATAAGAAGCTACCAAAACCAGCCAAGAATTGTCCTAGGGATTATTCTTGTATTGGAAAAGATCAGGAAAGCTCCCAATGACAGCTGAAGCAACAACACAGACAAAGGGGTATATTGGATAAAAGAACCTGCTGGTTAGAAATGTATCAGTCATCATAACATTTGACCCTTTCTTGTCTACTTATATTGGCACTGTACATAAGATTGAGCATCTATTTATCTATAAAACATAGATTAACCGACCAAAAGGACATTTTTTATGCAAAGCAAAGAACTTAGAATGATAACACATTTGCAGCTACATGCAAACAAAAGATTAGAAAAAAGTGAGATAATAATTCAGATCTTGATAAAATAGTTCTATTGCACATGTTTCCAACATAAAGTTTGTGTAAATTGTGTCATGATGTAAACTCTCTATCAACATCTTCCATGAATTTGTGATCGGACAAGAAAAGGTAGGATTCACCATTGTTAGGGAAGTTTTAATGGTGCAGTTGTGTGCTTTACATGTGAGGAGGAAAAAAACAAAATTATTTATAAAATTTCAAGAGACTTTCTTCCATGCCCACAAAATGTTACATTAGAAGCATTCAAATGAAGGAAAAACTTCCCCTACTGATGTAATATGAATGAACAAAAACCATATTAAGTACTGATTAGAGGAAGAGTCTACGACACGTCAGACTGCATGACATGATTCTCATACATGCCTATACTCATTCAAGCTCACTCCAATGCATATCTTATAGTAGCGACTTGGATTCTTATTCGAGAGCAAATTAAGACCATCAGGTTCAAACAAACATTTCTAGATTAAAGTTTAGTTGATTTTGCCACAGAGCTTTGGAGAAAACAAAGTTCGTAGTTCATATTCATGACAAGACCTTTCCCTTTTGTTCTCCATTTTCAAGTTACATTCCAATAAACAGAAAATTAAGAACATCAATTGTAACTAATGAACTTCCACTCAATTCAACTAGAATTACCTTATTAGATGCTTCGCATCGAGTCTAAACTTTCAACACCTTTTCTTGTTGTTCTTGCACTAGGCAATATCCTCCCAAACTCTCATTTTAAAGAAATTTAAGTGACATAGAATATGAAATCTGAATAACAAATGATCATTGCAAATTATTCATCCAGACAACTATAACCCCAAAAGTTGCCTGATAGTAATCATTCTGATGATTTATAGAAAAATTTAGCAACACAAAAAGGATGTAATTGCCACTAACTTAAGGCGGGTTCATTCTACACTAGAGTTTATGGTAACCAAAAGTATACCATAAACTAGGAACACAACTGCACACTAAGTAGACAGCAACCTCGACCTTATCATGAGACCAAACTTGTGTCTAAAACTGGGACAGAGTATCTTCAACAAGTTGCAAGTTGAAAGCAAATAATCTTGTGCCAATTTGTGCTACAAAAAAGTCAGCCTTGAAAGAGAACTTCATAGGCAACGTAAGATGTCACTGAACCTCATATATAAGAAATTTACCGAGCCACAATTCACTAGAATTTCATTCGTAGTTAAGATTGGAGGTTCTAAATGGCAAGAAAATGAAGATAGCTAACTATAGAACAATAAATTTAATTAGTGGAATGAAAAATGCCAAGACATAAAAAAATTGGAATGATTTGCAGAAACATTCAAATCCATATCAAAACTTTGTACATGAAGATATGCACAAGTGAATGCAAAAACCTAGGAACTTAGACTTTTGAGGCAATAGTGAAAAACAAACCTTTCTTCTTTGTGTGGTTGCAAAGACATAAACCCCAGCCAACAATGGACTTACAAGAAGAACAACAGAGGTGACCGCGCCAGTCGAAAACGTTGGCTTGAATCTTCTACCCAAAGAGTAAAGTGTAATGGGCAAGAAATCCAAAATCGAGAACGGCCAGCCAAGAATTACTCCAATTGTTGCACCAGGAACAATTGGAGTTTGATTAGAATTATTTATATTAGATTATATCTTGAAATAAAATTATTTTTTTTTAGAATTTTAGTTAAATTATAATATCAAGCTATGAATAATTAAGGTACGGGAAGCTTTCATTAGGTAATAAACAATAAAAAAAAATCAAATTCTTTTTTGCTGAAATTCTCTCTCCTTTCTTCAGCATCTATCATTGTGTTACAAACATTTCACAGTTTTTTTTCCTTTTTAGCCTTTACTTTTTACTATGACATACTGTTCAAAATTCAAGCCAGCAAGAAAGGCTCATTGTAACAATAACAACCCTTTTTAAGGCTACACTCGGCCCATTTTAACATCAAACCACCACAAAAAATGCACGTTATGAAACCCTTTCTAAAAAACAACTAAATTAACCACTCGTCTTTAAGAATTAAAAAAAAAAGTAAATTACAATTTAGTCCTTTTATTTCTAAGAACTAATAAATTAATACCTTTTATTTTATTTTAAAATTCATTCGTTGATTTTCTCGAAAGAAAGAAAAGGCATGCATTGATGTGTTGACCAATTTTGACCATCAAATTATTAATACGTGTTTCATTTTCAATTAATACTCAAGTAATAACTAATAGAAATAAGGTAATAAAAAAATATGAAAAGTGTTAGATTAAATATGGAGTTTTCAAGTTTTTTTTTTTTTGTGAAACTTAGTTTCTTAAAAGTTAACCTAAACAATAATTTTATAATGGTAATCATATCACAACATAACAACCAAATCATCAAGAAATTTTAGTTTTTAAGGTCTTTTAAAAATGTGTTCGGAACGACTTTCTCAAAAATTTTGTTTAAAATTATTTTTTATATTTTTTTATTGTTTTGATATGTTAATGTTAAAAATAATTTTTAAAAAATAAAAGAAATATTTTTATGTATTTTTTAACAAAAAAATATTTTAAAAAACAATCGTTGTCACTCTCAAATATAAAAAAGATGTACACAGAGGAAAGATAAATAGATGAGAAAAAAAATAAAAATATTTTTTTTTCAAAATGAAATAAATAAATATATATAATTTTAATCTTAAATGACTATTTTTATTATTTTTGGTAAATCCAAGTATGATTTTCTCTTTTATCATCAATCTTTTTTCAAGATTGACCTATAGAGTAAGTTCTCTATAATTTTCCAAAAGAAAGTCTTAACTTAAAAATTTCTTAATTGCAAGACCACTTTATAGTTTAGTATTTACCATAAAATACAGAAGTTTTTTTTTTTTTTTTTGGTATTTGTGGAGTAACAGAGGGCTCAAGCCTATGAAGAAACATGTTTGCACTTCATAAGCAAGAAGGAAGAATCTCTCTCTCTCGGCGTGTATAGAGAAGAGAATTCGTCCATTCTTTCTTTTTCTCATCACGAGATCTGCTTTTCTGCGTTAAGCCTTTAACAAAAGTAGGATCATGCATAGGGCATGAATGGAGATGGTCTCAACCCTACTTTTTATCCCTTTCCCATGCGTCTATTCATGTGG
>Ga0325403_1004487_pt1 | contig 12988 bp, 8 predicted proteins | sample PopdelMetagenome_19_FD_205665 | JGI IMG/M metagenome (GOLD analysis project Ga0325403, IMG submission 205665) | Populus deltoides microbial communities from Bellville, Georgia, United States - Xylem-PdKOR-R4 | ecosystem: Host-associated > Plants > Phyllosphere > Stem > Wood/Secondary xylem...
AGTCACCGAAAAGTGCGACATATACAGCTACGGAGTAGTCTTACTGGAATTGCTGACTGGCAGAACACCCGTGCAACCACTAGATCAAGGCGGCGATCTTGTATCATGGGTAAGAAATTACATTCAAGTGCATTCCTTATCACCTGGAATGCTTGATGATCGAGTCAATGTGCAAGATCAGAACACAATCCCTCACATGATTACTGTCATGAAAATTGCTTTACTCTGCACAAGCATGTCTCCCGTCGACAGACCAACAATGCGAGAGGTTGTTTTGATGCTTATTGAGTCTAATAAGCTCGAAGGACACTTAGATTCCTCCTCCTCCTCCTCGCCGAGTCATCATAGTAATTCGAGCGACGAACTTATTGTACATGTGTAATAAACAACACTAGAGTTTTCTAAACCAGAGATTTTTTTTAGTAGTTAAATCATCCTAGTGCAAGTCACTAAGAGAAGCACAAACTGCCTTGTATATTCCTAACACAATAATATTGCTCATCTCCATTTTGGTTATCTAACTTTAAAGCAAGTTAAAATGTGTTAAGTGGCACTGACGGTCTTGGCCTGGCGGTGGGAGGAACTTGTCTCCTCCTGCTGTTCCTGGGTTCGAGTTCTCATGTGCACGTTTGTCACTTTCGTGGTGTTTTATATATCTATTGGGTTTGTAAGATGTTCAGTAGGCCGTGGGATTAGTCATGGTATGCGCAAGCTGGCTCGGACACCCACATAAATTAAAAAAAAATATGTAAGTGGGCAGAATCCTCCGCCTATATAGCCAGAAGCCAAGTCTTGATAGAGATATCTATCCTGGCATCCCTTGCATTTTGCCAGAAGTGGGTCTTGCCATGCCAACAACTGTGTTTGGAAATTGTTTAAACACGGTTAATGGAAACACTTGAGATCAAATTAAAAATGATGTTCATTCTCTTTTAACTTTTAAGAGGTTAGTTAAAATGTGTTAAGGGGTAGGTATATTTCATACCTAAAAATACTTAAAAAACACCATGTAGACCGTGATAGATCTATTTGTTGTTTTAAACAACCCAAAACTCGGTTTATAAAACTTAAAATCAACTCAAATTCAAAAAACATTCCCGAGTCAAGATTTACTCCTTCAGGCAAGAGAAAAGACAAAGAATATTAAAATGAAACTCTCCTCATCAAATTAAATCCATTAACACTAAAATTGACTATTTTTGTGACTAGAATAGGTATTAATGATGATTTTCTCTCTCTTTAATCAGAATTTAATAACTTTCTCTTCTTTCTTAAAAACCAAGGGTTGAAAAAAAAATTAAATAAAGTTCTGACCACAAATGGATTTTTGAAAGCTAAAGGGGCAATAAATGTATGAATTAGAAAATAGAAGGACTAAAGTAAAAACATATTTTCTCAACTTTTTTTAATTTTCATTGCTTGTTTTGCAATCTTGCCATCCCTAAACAAATCAAAAGCAATTGGAATTCAATTTAACATCAAAAGGATCAAATAGCTGGAAAACAAAGTTTGTTGACCAAAATGAAAAAAAATCCTACAAGTGCATAATATAATGTGAGAAAGATTCCACTTTGCATCTTTCTATAAGAAAACAACCACACCTTTTAATGTTTTACTTAATTAACATTTAATTGTTAATATATATATATATATATATATATATATATATATATATATATATATATATATATATCTCGAAGTGCCACTAAATGTAAACCACCGTATCTTTAAGTATCAAAATTGATTTTGTTTTAACTATTTAGGTACTAGTCTAGTTGTAAAAATTTAGGATTAAAAAATTTACTTTTTTTATGATCTCAAATTCGAGGGTTACTTATATAATGACCACTAAAAACTTATATAGTCAATAATTTCAGGACCTATAGGATTAGTTGAGATACGTGAAAATTAATCCAAACACCCATATTAAACTAAAAATTTTTTTTTTTTTTCAGTTTGCCTTTTTAACTGTTGATGTGTCTCCTTTCATTCATATATATATATATATATATATATATATATATATATATATAAATTTGGATAATTGTTTAAAGTATTATCTTTTTTAAGAGTTTTCTTAAGATTTTTTTTTTATTTTGGTAACGTCAAATGGGATTGTATTTTCAATTTTTTTTTTTGGGATAAAATGAGCATATTCCGTATAATGGAACCAGTCACTGCCTTTTTATTTATTTATTGGTTTATTCAAGATAATTAACTACAAAGAGAAATTTTAAATTTTGGTGAAATGTTGCTTTGGTGGTGTTTCTCAACAATGTCGGCAGTGTTTATTTGTGGAGATAATGTGCTTTAAAAAATTAATTTTTTATTTTAAATGAATTTTTTAAATATTTTTAAATTATTTTAGTGTGTTTGTATTTAAAATAAATTTTAAAAAATAATTTTTTAATATATTTTTAAAAAATAAAAAATAACAACTATTAAAACACTACCGTACATCTGTAAAATAGAAAAAAGTAACCTAGCATCACTAATAAAAAAAAGTAGTTGGGGAAACTTTGAATCCTTTAAGGGAATAAAGACAAAAGCCAGCTATAAACTAGAAGAAGTTACATAGATACGTGTCAGAACTAACTGAATCCCTTTCACATTACTCTAATCTATTAGCATCATCACCGTACTGCTCAACGGCTCTGATCTCTCCTCACCACTCCACGCGCATTATTTGAACCTCTCACTCCAGAAACCTCGAAAAGAAGCGAAAAATCGAAGCAGCAAAAGAAACTCGAAAAATATAAAAATAAAACCCAAAGTTCAATTATATTATACTCCTTAATTTTAATCAATTAGCTTAGGGTTTTTTATTTTGTAAATCGAGTTCTTCATCGTCTGGATTTTTATCAGTTTGATCTGATCTGATCTGATCTCGAGATTTTGCTGTTTCATTTTGATGATTGGAATTTGATTTGTTGTTGCGCGAGAGAGAGATCGAGATGATTTCGTTGCAGAACGGAGCTCGGCCGGTTGTGTTTGGTTCGGCTCGCGATGACGCCGTCGGTGGCTTCCAGGTGAAGATCGAGCCGCCTGCCTCGGTTTCGGCGGCTTCTTCGGCTGCTTTGAGCTTGTTGCCTTTTAAATGCCGTGATTCTCATCATGAAGGTTAGTTATTTTTTAATTAATTGATTAACGAGTATCTTAGTCGTCTTTAATCAGTTTTTTACCTTTTGTTTTTTTTATTCAGTTAAAATTTGAATTTTTAGATCGATTTTCGATTTTCGGAGAATTTGAGTATAATTTTGAAAGTTTTGTAACATTTTTGAAAGCAGTTGTGGATGAAGACGCACACTTGGGGCTGGCGCATCAGCTGTACAAATCTGGGAATTACAAACAAGCATTAGAGCATAGCAGTGTTGTTTATGAGAGAAGTCCGCAGCGGACTGATAATCTTCTTCTTTTGGGTGCTATTTATTATCAGGTTGTTTCTTTTTTCATTTCTTTGTTAGGGTTGATATTTTTTTTTTGTTTTGGCTAGAACCATAATTTTATTTTGTCTTTTTCTTGCTTACAGTTGCAAGATTATGATATGTGCATTGCAAAAAATGAGGAAGCTCTTCGACTTGAGCCACGTTTTGCGGAGTGTTATGGAAACATGGCAAATGCTTGGAAGGTAATTAATATCACTTGGTTGTGTGTATGGATGATTTGGTCATTCATGGGATAGGGATCAGTTACTGATGAAGGTGATGTTTTGTTTAATAATAATACAGGAGAAGGGTGATATTGATCTTGCAATTCGATACTATTTGGTTTCCATTGAGGTTAGTGTGCAGTTATTAAACTTATTCTCCCCTAACTATCTATTCTTCATAGACATCAAATAAGTTATTTAGAAGATTTATCATAGCAAACAGAGTTTGTTATCTGATTTAGACTCTGTGAATGCTTACTTCGCAATGGCATCTAATAGTATTAAGTTCATATGAATGGTTCTTGCTTAATGTTGAGTATTAGGGAAGAATTAGTATGGGATCTTAACCTTTGTTCCCTCCCCATTTTTTTATTTGAGGCAGTGAGGATCCTGTTAATTGGGTTTGACCCCATCCCTACAAGATTGTAGCATGCTGTGTTGGTCTGGGTTGAGATAGGAATCTTGACCTGATCCAACCTGACTATGAACCTGGTTGTGAATTGTGATCTTATTTTGTTTCTTAAATCCATCTTTATAAAATCTGATGATTTTTGCTAGTTAGTCACTTGACATCTTCTGTGGTTTCTAATAACAAGAAATCCTTAAAGAATTAGAAGATCAATGGATGGAATAGGGACATAATTGAGAACCAATTTCTCAGGCAGCAGAAGGCTTGAGAACTATAGTTACTGGTCATAGCTGAATCAAATGACCAAGTCTTGTGAACAAAAACATCAATACGGACATGCATGCATCATACATGTGTTTATATACATGGAGCAAGTGTGTATATATGTGTGTGTGTGCACACTGTACACACTAAACCAGCATGGTTTCCTTAGTGTGCTTCACTGTTATTTTTTCATTTTCAAACTTTTTTTTTCTTTTAATTGAATCCTTCTATAGCTTAATTAGATGAAATCAGAATTGAAATTATGGTACCAAATTAAAAGATAGAGAAAAGGCATAGCCAATCTCAAATTAGTGACAATTTTCATTTTGGCCCCAAAGTTCATTTTGTTTATTTTTTAGTCCCTGGGTTAGAGAGAGGAGAGAGAAACTTACTGGGAAATGGCAGGAGAGTGGTTGATTTTGACGAATGAAATGGCCAAGCTTGGTGTCAAAGGATTCCATTTGATGAGATGAGTTTGATGGTGGTGGTTTTTGGCTTTCATATTGCCTGAAAAAGTAGCTTGTGGTCGGGAGAGAATTTTTTCAGTTTGATTGTGTTTTTGAATTGATTTAGGGTGTTTTGAGTTAAGAGATTGATTTATTGAGGTTTCTAGGGTGTTTTTGGGTGAAAAATGGATTTTTATGGCGTACCCCACTCTCCTGATTTTTCAGCCACCACGGTGGTGGTTGGATTCAAGTTGCGAATTTGGCAGGATTCCTCAGGTTGGCTTGAGTCAATCAAAGATGTCAACATCTTGATAAATCAAAATTTTGTTCTAAAAAAATAACCGTGTTCTGAAGCTATTACAGTGTTTATATTCATAGACTTTAGAAAAGTTCTAATCTAAGCAAAAACCAACTAGTACTAGGAAAAAGTAAAGAGAACTCCATAACCATTAAGGAAAAGACCACTAATTGCTATCTATTGCTAAAAGCTTAGGAACATAATTAAACTTACATTCACGCAAACCCCCTATTCTGTGAAATTGCAGAAATACCCTATAAAGGGACTATTCTTCATTAGATTGGCACATGATCTTGAATGTCTAATTGGATCATATCCTTCCTTCTTTTCTTCTATAACTGTACCACCTATGTATGCTGGCTTCTTTCTTATGATAATAATTAATGTTTTTGCATACTTGGTTGCAGCTTCGACCCAACTTTGCTGATGCTTGGTCAAATTTGGCTAGTGCTTACATGCGAAAGGGAAGACTTAATGAGGCATCACAGTGTTGTCGTCAGGCCTTGGCATTGAATCCTCATCTGGTATGTTTTTTTTTTCTAATGTGGTAGTATGATAATCTGGTTCACTTTCAATTAGATGGGCCAGAGGAAAAGAAAATTTATGACTTGCGCATTCTTTATTGCTCTATGCTAGCAACCATGCGCAGATGGCATTAGGATTTTTGTGAGAGTTCATTACTTGCTTATTTTCATCAATTGTCTTGTAGGTTGATGCTCATAGCAATCTTGGGAATTTAATGAAGGCACAAGGATTGGTGCAAGAAGTAAGTGTCAATGAATGAATACTGCTCTGCTATTTAGTTTCTTAGTCCTTATTGCTCTTAGTGATTAGCCCAGACATAATATTTTTTTGGGCTCTTGTATTTGGGTTACTTAAGATTGTTGATACCCTCTTTGGTTGCCATGCCCATAGCTAGGATTAGGATACCAGTGGATCAGTTTGCTTCCTGATCGGTTCATTGGCAACTTGGTAATCCAGTTTGAGTGAATGAGCAAAAGCTCTATTGGATTCACCTGGCTCAACTTCTCCTCTTCACTAGTAGGAGGAAGTCATTGTTTCCATGTATATGTGTGTATTGTGCATCTCTCTCCTTTCCGGAAAAGTTACTGATCATTATAATTCCTGTGTGGAACTGTGTCTTAATTCACAGTTCGATACAGATATCAAGTTGTTACCAACAGGACAGGGCTCAGATGATGGTTGATCTAGTTGTAACTTCCATGTGAAGACACGAAATTGTCAGAATCTAACATTTTGTGCAGGCATACAGTTGCTACCTTGAGGCTCTACGGATACAACCAACTTTTGCTATTGCGTGGTCAAATCTTGCTGGTCTCTTTATGGAGTCTGGTGATCTTAACAGAGCTCTTCAATATTATAAGGTACAGCTGATAGCTTCAATTTTTCTGCCTTTTTTTCCAGGTTGAGTTTCAATTGTGGTCCCCTTTGCTTTGACAATCTGCGTCAACTGCTGCTACTGTCTCAACTTTTCTTTATTGTGGGAATATTGAATCAAATACTGTGTATAGTCATCATGTCTAAACATTGCCAAAAGTTTTTCTTTTGATTGCTTTAGCAATTAGTTACAATCAATTCTTTCTGTTTGGAGTTTGATTTTGACTGCCTGCTGTGAGCTGTGAATGCCTCCCAGTACCAATTTGCATTTATTTCGTCACCATATATTATATTGAAGTTGCTGAATAGTCTCTGTTTGTAAATTTTCTTGGTCCTGTTTCTTCCTTAAGTGTTTAAATGCTTGCTGATTGCATTTTGTACTACAAAAATTGCAGGAAGCTGTAAAACTTAAACCTAAATTTCCTGATGCCTACCTAAATCTTGGAAATGTTTATAAGGTAAGCTGTCATGTCTTGTGCCCTTAAAGTTGAGAAATTGCCTCTGCCTGGTCTGACATTGGCATATGGAGGAAACTAAGGTGTTTTATTTGCCCTTTCCAGGCCTTGGGAATGCCACAAGAGGCTATAGTGTGCTATCAGCAAGCAGTTCAGGCACGACCAAACTATGCAATGGCTTTTGGTGAGTTTGTTTTGCCTTGCAGCCATAGTAGTTCTGGACTTTTGAAATTATTCTCAACACTAAATGCTCCTATTGAATCTTTGTATGGCTTAACTTGTATTATTGGCATGTTGTTTTTGGAGTGTACATCTGTATTGTCTTTCTGAAAGCTATCTTTTACTGAGTTTCCTTTCTTCTTATTATTAAATAATCATTACTACTATTCTTCTATGAAAATGTAAATAATGGCTGCTAGAGGAACCTGTTTATAGCAAATATTGTGCTTACATCCAGACCTTCGCCTTCCCAACCCTAGCAAGTCTGTTTGTTGCTTCTTTCATCCTCATTCCTGGTTTTTCTGTTGGTTTATTTATTATTTATTTGATGACTATATCAAAAATTTTGCGTGTCTGTCAGAAGAAACTATTATTGATCTATTGGCTGTTTGCTTAATTTCCACCTACATTGGCAAATTGAGTGTTGGGAGTGACGGGATACTTCTCATCCACTTTCATGTTTTTCTGTTTTAATGGTTGCAGAACTTTTTTCCCCTCAAAATTATGTGACTGATTGGTTTGTAATACACTGCAGGGAATTTGGCTAGTACATATTATGAACGTGGCCAACTGGATTTGGCAATTCTTCATTATAAGCAAGCCATTGCTTGTGATCAGAGATTTTTAGAGGCTTACAATAACTTGGTTGGTCTCACTTTATGTTAACAGCCTTGCATTTTCTGTGTATTTTCAATTTTAAATCATCATGTTCATTTTATTTGATATTTACTAATCAGAATTTCGGATTTATTTTCCAACTGGAAGGGAAATGCATTGAAAGATGTTGGTCGAGTGGATGAAGCAATCCAATGCTATAATGTGGGTTGACATTTTGGTTTTTTTACCACTGCAGTTTGCTTGTTTTGTAATTTCTAACTTTTATTTCTTGTTGGCTTTAGCAATGCCTTTCACTACAACCAAACCACCCGCAAGCACTTACCAATCTTGGGAATATATATATGGAATGGTATATGAAATTGAATCTTTGATATTTTAATAAATGATTTTATGATGTCAAATAGATATAGGATATGAAGTAGCTGGGGTTTATATGAGAGTTCTTTGTACATGCAGGAACATGTCTGCTGCTGCTGCTTCATGTTATAAGGCCACTCTGGCTGTCACAACAGGGCTGTCTGCTCCTTTCAGTAATCTTGCTGTAATCTATAAACAACAGGTAATGGCAGCTGGACTGCTTTCAGTGAGCATTTCTATGATCAATGTTCCATTTGCAATTGAACAGAAAGGACATCTGCACTATAGTTGTGCTTCTCTCTTAGTACTCTGTCTTGATGATAGTGGATTTTCATTGTTCCTTGGATGTTCCTACTACATTCCTTTTTTAACTTGGCAGGGAAATTACTCAGATGCTATATCATGCTATAATGAGGTTCTTCGAATTGAACCTTTGGCAGCTGATGGACTTGTAAATAGGGGCAACACTTACAAGGAGATTGGTAGAGTAAGTGAGGCAATTCAGGACTACATTAATGCTATCACTATCCGGCCAAACATGGCAGAAGCCCATGCAAATTTGGCTTCAGCTTATAAAGACAGGTGCTTTCTAGTTTCTAGTTTGAGAACCAATTTAATTGGAATAGCTCTTATTAGTGATGCTTGATGGGTGGAGAGAAAAGGTATCATTTGGTTGAGTGAGGCTTGGTTGCTTACCCTACCTTTGATTTCTGCAATGGGAATGTCATCCTGTTTGATCTGATAGCTATTCATACGATCTCATAAAGTGGTGTCTTTAGCTTCTGATTCAGGAAGCTGCTAAGTTATGGTATATTTGGTTTGCTGCAATTATGGGTGCTGTTGAGATGCCCCCCCAAATGTTTCTTCAATTCCACTTGAGGGGAGAACTTATTTGTCTATAAATCAACTATTGGATTGGAATGCATCACATGTTATAGTATTGAAAGTACTCATGTTGGCTATGACAACTAGCTGTCTGCTGATGAATTTGTTTCCATTGCATGCAGTGGACATGTGGAGGCTGCTATAAAGAGCTATAGGAAAGCACTGCTTCTGCGAACAGACTTTCCAGAAGCAACATGCAACCTACTACATACTTTGCAGGTATTGTTTAAGTGATGCTCACACTGCGCTGTTCTTGTAGTGGATTTGCATTTATTTGTTGTGTTAGGTTTATAGTGTAAAAGCTGACTTGTCAAACTGAGCTGCTCCTTTCCTTTTATCATTTCACTTGTCCTGATAAATGCTGCTTGTATTCGATATACATAAATGATGTGATTTATCTATTATGAAGTACATTCTCTCACAATTTCTGGTGTCAATTCTGATGAGTTGACCATCAAATATGCTGCCTCCTCTCTCTCGTGTATATGTACATTTTGTTCTCAATTTTTTCCATTTCAGCTTATTTCTGCTAATCAGTTGGATATTGAAGCATTCTGTATACTGTGTGAAACTTTCATTGTGTGTACTGATGCTTTCTTATTGCTCATTTTTCATTTTCTAGTGTGTGTGCTGCTGGGAGGATCGTGATAAAATGTTCAATGAAGTTGAAGGGATTATTAGGAGACAGATTTCGGTAAGAAATTATGATGTCTGTTATTTGTAAGCTTCATTTTGTTTATCACCTGGGTATTGTCACAGGAGTTACGAACTTTTCTAATTGCCTTGTTAATTTCAGATGGCAGTTCTTCCTAGTGTGCAGCCTTTTCATGCTATTGCATATCCTATCGATCCAGTGCTTGCACTTGAAATCAGGTGTTATTATTGTCTTGGACTGAGCTGTACTTGATATCTATGATCTAAGATTTTGTTCATAATTTTATCCCTCCATATTACAGTCGTAAATATGCGGCTCATTGCTCCATAATTGCATCTCGTTTTGCCCTTCCTCCCTTCAAGCATCCTGCCCCTCTTCCTGTTAAGCATGAGCGTGGAAGCGGGAGACTTAGGATTGGATATGTGAGCAGTGACTTTGGGAACCACCCCTTGTCACACCTTATGGGATCTGTATTTGGCATGCACAACAGAGAAAATGTTGAGGCATGTAAATTTTGATTTGCCACTCTCTGGCCTTCCCTCTTTTTTCCCCCTGTTTTTTCCCACTACATTTGCATGTTAAGGCTAACAAGATGTGCAGGTGTTCTGCTATGCCTTGAGTCCAAATGATGGTACCGAGTGGAGGCAGCGGACCCAGTTTGAAGCTGAGCATTTTATAGATGTATCTGCCATGACATCTGATATGATTGCTAAACTAATTAATGAGGACAAGATACAAATCCTTATCAACCTTAATGGGTATACCAAGGTATGCGTAGTTCAAGTTTTTCCTAAAACAATTCACCACCTGATGGGTCAATGGAGAAAGACAACAATTGGAAAATCTTTGATTATTTAGGATTTTTTGTGTTGGATAATTATTATAGATTTTTAGTATTTTTTCAGAATATTAGCATTAATAAATTAGTGTTAAAATAGGACTTTAGTTTCCTTATTGAATAGAACCATCAAATGGATTTTCCTAATTTTTTTGGTTTGCTGCCTATATTTATATGCACCTTACCTAGGCATTCTGTTAGTGTTACGACTTTACATCTAATAAATTGAGTTTTTTCTTAAAGAATTGGCAATCTTGATTTGTGCTCTGTCGGTGGTTCTACACCTCCACCTTTCTGAAGTTTTGTAGAATGGTAATCATCATTAGATTTAAAGTCTGTTATTTTTATAGGCTGTATGGCATAATGTCATATGCTTTTATTCATTATAGATGTATTCACATTAAATGGATACATCTATGAACATGCTTGGTTTTGGTAAATGACTTTGTGCCTGTAGTCTGCATGTATGGTTACTAATGGCTTTACCCATTCTAAATTTGCAAATCATTAACTGAATTCCACCTTTTAACTTGCTCTGTGTATATTTATCCAGGGGGCAAGAAATGAAATATTTGCAATGCAGCCTGCACCCATACAGGTTTCATACATGGGATTCCCTGGGACCACAGGAGCAACATACATTGATTATTTGGTCACTGATGAGGTTGGAAGGGAACGGCTTTTGCTGTTTGCTGGGTTCTTGTTTTGTCTTTGTTGTCTGGATTCTGATGCACCTGCTCTTTCCTTTCAGTTTGTTTCACCCACCCGTTTCTCACATATTTATTCTGAAAAGCTGGTTCACCTGCCGCATTGCTACTTTGTGAATGATTATAAACAGGTTAGTCCCAGACTATTTATTATGCTTGCTTTGTTATCGAAAATGTATATTTAAAACCACTATTGCTTTCAGAAAAATTTGGATGTGTTGGATCCAACGTGCCAGCACAAGCGATCTGATTATGGCCTCCCTGAAGATAAATTTATATTTGCATGCTTCAATCAGCTGTACAAAATGGATCCTGAAATCTTTAATACTTGGTAATCCAACATTAAAGGACATCCCTTCCATTAGATTCATTTTTATTAATGTGAAAGATTGTAGCATATGGCTTCTTAAAATTCATGTTTATATTTAATGAATGTTGTAGGTGCAACATTCTTAAACGTGTACCCAACAGTGCACTTTGGCTCCTTAGGTTCCCTGCTGCAGGGGAAATGAGACTCCGTGCATGTAAGTGAAAATCTTTCTTACCTCTCATAAGGAACACAAGCTCACATAGGTTTTAGCTTGTGGCATTATGTTAACGATTGCTGGACTTTGTTCAGATGCTGTTGCCCAAGGGGTGCAGCCAGACCAAATTATTTTCACAGATGTTGCCATGAAACAAGAGCATATCAGACGAAGTGCTTTGGCAGATTTATTTCTTGACACGTAATTGTTCTTCATCTCACTTTCATTCATTCACTACTGAATGTTGTCAATTTGTTGCCTGGGGGCTTCTTGGATATTGATAGTTGGGTTTTTATTTTAGGCCATTATGCAATGCCCATACCACAGGGACAGATATTCTGTGGGCAGGTTTGCCAATGGTGACCATGCCCCTTGAGAAAATGGCTACTAGAGTTGCTGGATCACTGTGTCTTGCCACTGGACTTGGGGACGAGATGATTGTAAGCAGGTAGTGTATGCAGTATCTTGAATTGGCTTTGCATGTTCTTATACCATATACATGTTGCTTGTGAGTTTTATCTTCTTGCTGTTTTGCCCTTGTCTGCAGTATGAAAGAATATGAAGAGAGGGCCGTGTCTCTTGCATTAAACCGGCCAAAGCTTCAGTCTCTAACAAATAGACTGAAGGCAGCCCGTATGACTTGCCCTCTGTTTGACACAAGACGCTGGGTAATCTTAAACTGAAGCTTTCTTTTTTGCAATTACAATGTGTTTTGCATGTACGAGGGTCAAAGGTTCAATCTCTTGTTTTTGCAAATGCAGGTTAGAAACCTGGATAGGGCATATTTCAAAATGTGGAGTATTCATTGCTCAGGCCAGCAACCCCACCACTTTAAGGTTGCTGAAAATGATTTTGATTTCCCATAAGATTCGTCGGACGGGATTGTAGATAAGAGCAAAGAAAAAGGAGTTACAGAATATTTAGGAAAAAATTGGTCAATTATTCAGATGAAATTGTGATGTGTTTCCCATATCCGTGGATGAATTCAGTTCCTCTCTCTTGCTCGCCCTCTCTCCTTTCAACGACTTTGGGCTAGAAATGAAATGATAAAATTCGTGCTTGTGATCCCATTCTGATTATTAGCTAATTATTATATAATTTTTATGATGCGAAAGGAAAAACATAAAGGCATTTTGAAGTTTGTGTAAACCGTTTGAAGTGCTTTGATAGGATACAATGTCCGTATTCAATCCGGCCGTTTATGGAGGAGGAAAAGGCTTAATGACGGTTATTAATTAACTAAAACACTAAAAGATTAGGGGTGTC
>Ga0325403_1004489_pt1 | contig 12987 bp, 7 predicted proteins | sample PopdelMetagenome_19_FD_205665 | JGI IMG/M metagenome (GOLD analysis project Ga0325403, IMG submission 205665) | Populus deltoides microbial communities from Bellville, Georgia, United States - Xylem-PdKOR-R4 | ecosystem: Host-associated > Plants > Phyllosphere > Stem > Wood/Secondary xylem...
ACATAACATTGAGCTCTAATAGATTCTATTATCTTCTCATCTTTTGCTATCTGAAAATATTGAACTGGGATTTTCACACATAAATCACATTAGCAGAGTTAATTTATTTATAATAAAAACCAAAGAAAACCTACAAGCTTGGCTGCAAAAAGCTCAATAAGTCCACCAATTACTGGGATCAAGGCTTGTGTTCCAGCTACTTCCTGAAGGATTGTTCTTCAAGTTAACTACACAAATGTTTCATAATAATAATAATAATAAGAAATAAGCATCACCTAGTCCATGTCAAATCCTTTCAAGTATGGGTTTCATAACGCAAGAAATCAGTTTACTACCTCTACACGAATCCTGCTTCTAGCACCCACATAATATCATGTTTGGCTAAATAGTCCTTTTTGAGTGCTTGTACGGGGAAGGAGGGTTGCCTCCCATTGGGTAACCCAGGGTTCAATTAACTTTTAGATGACCCAAAAAAAACTCATGCGTGACATATAACTAATGAGACAACATATAAATATAATCCAACTTTACTTTACAATTATAATTACAAAATAAACTAAAATGCTTGGGGTTTTCAACAGTAGAATTGTACTGTAGTGTCCCTTACACTTTATTGGAGGAGATTGTAATAGTAATCTTTTTCATTCTAGTTATTAATTATTATTATTTTCATTTATTTGTGTTATGTTTTTTTTTTTTTTTGTCTCCTCTCATGTGATAGTTTTCATTATGAAGGTTTTGTTAAGATAATTGCATGTAAATTTAATGAGGTGTGGTTTTAATTTATAGTATTAAGATAAATTAAAAAAATAAAAATTAAATTGAAAAAAAAGAGGTCCAGACTCTTTAATTGAAGGCTAGGCGTGTAGGCCTAGTTGACCAAGCCCTACACCAGTTGACTTCTCTCTTTCTTTTTTTTCATTGCTTCATCCTACTTGAATATTGATTAATAATCTCTCTCTTAGTTATTTTTAATGTAAAAAATAATTAGACCTGGCCAACAAGTTTAGTATGGTGACTTGAGTCGATAAAAAATATTGTTGTCTTAAAATTAAAAAAAGTTAAAAAAACACTATTTTAACCAAAAATATTAGTTAAATCATGTTTTTACCAAGTCAACCGGGTAATATTTGGACACACCATGTCAAGTGGGTGAGATCAAGTCAACTCCAACACAATTTAATTTGAAACTCAAACCAGGTAAAGGGTCACGTCGAGGGGTTAAGTTAAATTAATAAGAAGAAAAGGTATTACACTAGCAAATTATTTTGTTTCCATTGAATTTGAATTAATGCTTTTTTTTTAAAAAAAATTGACATTTAATTAAATAAAAAAATTGAATAGTTCCACTCTACACATTATTATTTTTCTTTATCAACATTTGGCTCTTAAATCATGCTTGAAATTTTGTCTTGGTTTTAAAGGAAACATTAATAATATTTGAAAATCTATTAAAACATAGTTAATGAGTATATTTCAATCCAAATAAAAAAAGGAGTACATTCACTTTTTAGGTTAAAACTTTGTTAGAATTTAATTTCCAACACACATGCTCGTGTCGAACTTGAGCCTGAGTTTGAGTTTATTATAATATGATATTTTGGGTCATAAAAAATTAATTTTTTCCAATTAAAATTTAGACTTGAGCCTAGTCTATAAATAACTATTTCTTCTAGCCCATTGTTTGTCCAAATCAGCTCATGAATATTAACAATCTATTTAAGAAGCTTTTATTGCAAATCTGATTAGCCTTTTCAACTAAAACAAATATAGATTTATAACCACTATATTCATATTTAATTCTTAATTTATGGTAGCTAATCAAAGTTTAATAATGGTGGGAAATTAATTCTGATTATTACCAGAATTAATTCTTCAACTTTTTAACTTTCAAAATACACTATAAAAAGAGGGTAAAGGAAAAATTTCCTACAATATTTTCAGATTTTTATACACTCTTACTCATTTTATTTTTTAGTGTTTTCTTCTCTTTTATGTTTTGGTTTTCTTTCTAAATATAGAGTTTATGTTCATTTTGTTAAGAGATATTTGAGTTACATAATCTTTGGTTCAAATACCTTGTTTAAAAGTGCATCTAAACTAATGTTTTAATACATTTGAAGAATTGAAAAACAATCTTTAGGCTTTATTCATTATTAGACTTTGTTTAGTCTATCTTATGGAGTAGTAGTAGTAATAGTAGTAGTAGTATAGACTGATTGTTTAAGAGGGTTTTAGTATCTTTAAAGTTTAAGTTATAATTTAACTTCCTTTTATTTTGTTATGTTCTCACTTATAGATTTATTTTTAATTCTATATGTTTTAATCTATAACCTTTTGGTTTGTTTATAACTTTATGATTTTTTTTCTTTTATTTAACTTTAGAAGGTTGTTATAGATCTCTTTTTTAAACTTATAGTTTATCTTCAAAAACTTATTTTTCATGCAATTTGGATGGTTTGATGCATAACACATATCTTATAAATTTATATTTTATTAACAAGTGAAATATCATTTGTTTATGATAGTTTATGCTATCATGTTTATATGACTCTTTGCTTAACATGCTTAAACATTTTATAATGATATGATGGAGGTTAAAAGGGGTAAGCTTTTAGTATGTTGATTTTATCTTGCATAATTCCATATTTTTGTTTACTTCAATTACTTTATTACAAGTTTTATTTTTATATTACTTGTGTATTGTGGAGTTGAAATATTTATTTATAAATATTATTGGCTATTGCTTTATAAAAAAAATTATATTTATCATGACGTTATTTTGAGTATTGATTATTATAACCAATGTTGTTTCACCAATTACTACTTCGATGGTGAGGATTCCACTATCACCTTTTATAGTGCATGGTGAGAAAACCTACCAATGCTACTTCAACAAGCACTAATTTGAAAGTGAGAGTTCTACCATCACTTTTTATGGTGAATGGTGAGAAGCCTGGAAATTTCAATAGATAGAATTTTAAGAAGTGACAATATAAAATATTATTTTATATGACCACCTTGAAATTGACTAAATTCTTAATTAAAAAAGTGCTAAAATGGTTAGATGATGAATCTAATCCCACTTTTATGGCAACTATGAATGCTTGGAATTATAATGATTTTATATGTAGTAACTACATCTTAAATGGATTGCACTTTGAAAAGTTTTGGATAAAAGGTTTAAGGCTAAAGTTATTGGTATGAAAAGGTTTTTAGTCGATAAATTTCTTTAAGAGTAATAAATTTATTTTCTTTAAGAATGACATCAAAGTTATCTGGTCATATTTTTCATGTATACAATATTATTCATGTATACATTATTGTTTATGTATACAAAAAGTTAGTACGATAAATAGATACAATCAAGAAAGTTTTGTCTAAAGAGGTTGGATTTTAATTGTTGGTGACCCCTCCAATCTTTTCTGAGAAATATATTAGTGAAAGTATTATTCACACAATACTATTTTCGTAAACAATACAGTTCACAAGTAAAATTGTGATAATTGAACATATCGTAGTGAAAAAAAAATATAGCTCAACAAAGTAACTAAAAAAAAAGGAATGAATGTCGAAGCCAATATCAACCAGGTTGATCACCTCATTGATAAAGTTGTGGAATTAAACATGTTTGTTGTTGTTTTCAAAATCAACCTAATTTTTTTTAAAATATGAGTAATAGTGGGTTAACACTAGTATAACAAGAAATGTATGTACTAAGAAAAAGATATTTGTCACTTACAAGGAAGTGGATGGAGAAATCTTATACATAAAAAACCCATCAACCTCCAAGGTACTAGGTATTGAAAAGGTCATACTAAAGATGTACTTCATATTACTAATATTAAAAAGAACTTAGTATCCGACTCGTTGAGTAAAAATGGTTTTAATATGATTTTTAAGAATGATAAATTTATATTCAAGAGTGGTATGTTTATAGAAAAATGTTATCTTTGTGATAAACTTTTTAAGATTAATGTAATGATCATTGTAATCAATGATGGGAATAATAATAAGATTGCATCTTCTTCTGATTTGCTTGAATATTGTGATGTGTGGCATTATAGGTTAAGTCATGTGAATTATAATTCTATACAAAGGTTAATAAACCATGAATGATTACCAAGTATGGTTTTTAAGAAAAATCATAAATGTAGAATTTGTGTAGAATCAAAATTCTCAAAACCTCTTTTTTAAATAATTAAGAAAAGTAGTGAATCTCTAAACTTAATTCACTCAGATATTGATGATTTAAAATTTGTGCAAATTAGAGGTAAAAAAAAAGTATTATATTACTTTTATAGATAATTGTTTAAGATATTGTTATATTTAATTACTTAAAAGCAAATATGCAACTTTTAAAATGTTTAAACATTACATAAATAAAGTTGAAAATCAACTTAACAAGAAAACAAATGTAATAAAAAGTGATAGAGATGGAGAATATAAAGCATGATTTGGTGAATTTTGTTCTCAAAATGGTATTATTCACCAAACAATTGCTTCTTATTCACCACAGTAAAATAACATTGCGGAACATAAGAACTAAACATTAAAAAACAATGATGAATGTCATATTTATAAATTTAAGATCACCTCAGAACTTGTATGGAGTGCAATTCTAACTATCAATTATATACTAAACAAAATACCCTATAAAACGTTAGAAAAGATACCATATGAATTATGAAAAGGTAGAAAATCTTCCTATAAATACCTTAAAATGTGAGGGTGTCTTGCAAAGATAGCAATACATGATCCTAAAAATATCAAGATAAGACTTAAAATTATGGATTATGAATTTATCAGATATGCATACAATAGTAATACATATCAATTTATTGCACACAAGTCAAGTATTGAGGATATATGTCTTAATACTATTATAGAATCAAAGAATACCATATTCTTTGAAGTTGTGTTTTCATGGAAAGAAGCATGAGAAAATAGTTCACTTAAGAGGATGATTGATTTTAATTCAAGTGATCATTATCAATAAAAAGATGATGAGGTTGATCTTAAAAGGAGTAAAAAGGTAAAATGACCAAGATATTTGGTCCTTATTTTTTGACATACTTGTTAGAAAATGAACCTCAAAACTAGTCTGAGGCAATGTCCTGTCCGGAAGCTTTTTATTTGAAAGAGGTAGTCAATAGTAAATTTGAATCTATTATGAATATTCATACATGGAAACTAGTGGATCTTTCTTCTACAAATAAACTATTAGGCCATAAGTGGATCTTCAAAATGAATATGAAAGTTGATGACACTATTGACAAATACAAAGGTAGACTTGTTGTTAAAGATTTTAGATAATAAGAAGGTGTAGATTATTTTGACACATATTCATTTGTGTTAAGAATAACTTTCATATGAATGTTAATAATCATTACTACTATTAACAAGCTTAAAATATATTAAATAGATATAAAAATAACTTTCTTAAATGGTGACATTAATAAGGAGGTTTACATGGAATAACATGAGGGATTTGTTGTTCATTGACAAAAAAAAAAAGTTTGTAAGTTTGTCAAATCATTATATGATTTAAAACAAGCACTTAATCAATAATATGAAAAATTTAACAAGTTTATGTTGTCAAATGAGTTTAAAATCAATAAAGTTGATAAATATATTTATATTAAAAACACATATAAAAGTTATGTCATTGCATGTCTCTATATAGGTGATATGGTAATTTTAAACATCAATGATCACATGATCAATCTACTAAAAAGATATTAACTAACAAGATTGATGTGAAAGACTTGGATGTCGCAGATATCATACTAAAAATAAATTTTTTTATGAAATCTGATGGATTCATATTGTCTTAATCTCACTATGTTCAGAAAATTCTTAACAAATTTTTTAAAGGTGACAATATAATGATTCGACAAAACACCAGATTTTTTAAAGAACTATATGAGTACTATTGTCTTGATTTATATAAAAGATAACTAGTTGAAGACATCATGTTCATTACTCAGCGAGTAAATTTGATAGTATTTCACTATAAAAATTTTAAAGATAAAAGCTACCTATCTTGATTTAATGATCTACCAAATTAGTATTTCTTAATAAATCTTTAAGTTGTTTTCAAACTAGATAGATAATTCCATTCACTTGTGTAATTTTTGGAAAATTTGTTAAAATATGGTCAATGAACATATTTGAGGTCAAATTAAAAGTGAGGTCTATTCACTTCTTGAGTTAAAACTTTGTTGGAATTTAATCTCCAACATAAGTTCTTTATCATGGAACATAAACATATTTTAAATAAATTATAGGTGAATGATAAATTGATCTCAAAGAACTCTTGGTTGGCATGTTTTGATGATACCTAAAACTTCTTAGAAAAACTTTATCTCATATAGAAAAGAAATAAAACATTCTTAGTGTTTCTAAAGTGAAAAGTTAAAAAGTTAAAATTGGAACTAAAATGCATCCAAGATTTTATAGAGGATAGGTCTTAGGCAAAGTGAGCTTTGGATTTAAACCCCCCATGTGTGCTGGCTCGACACAAGCTTCGAGTCGGGCCTAGGTTTGAGTTTATTGTAAAATAATATTTTGGACAACAAAAAATTATTTTTACCAATAGTCTCTTCTAGAAGCTTATGTTGCAAATTTGAACAGTATTTTCAACTAAAAATTAGAGATTTATAGCCACTATGTTCAGATTTAATTCTTAATTTATGATAGCTAATCAAAGGTTGATAATGGTTGGAATTAATTATTCAACTTTTTAGCTTCTAAAATACACTATAAAAAAAGGGGTGAAGGAAGAGTTTCCTATAATGTTTTTCAGATTTTTATACACTCTTCCTCATCTTATATTTTAGTGTTTTCTTCTTTGTATACTTCGATTTTCCTTCGAAGTATAGAGCTTATATTCATATTCTTAAGAGATATTTGAATTACATATTCTTTGATTCAAATACCTTATTTAGAAGTGCATCTAAACTAAGGTGTTGGTGTTGGAATCTTAAGAGGCATATTGTAAACATCTTAGTTGCACAAGTGAGAAGTAATAAAATTTTAAGGACAAATGATTCATCCTTGATAACAATAAGAGTTTTCATGACTTTAAAGTGCTTCAATAAGTACCTTAATTTGTTTTAATTAAACACGGATCTTTTTATTCTTAGTATACATATTAGAATTATATTATTATATTTATGTTGAAAGTTTGTTTGCTATGAGTTAATTTTTTTTTTATGCTTATAGATTTAAACTTGTATGAATTCTAAGCTTTCCTTAAAACAATTTATGTTTAGCATGTGTTATTATAATAAACTAAACATGCTTGCTCACTAGTCTAATATATTTGAATAACTAAAAAACAAATAATGCCTAACTTTTGATTTGCCTTGCAATGAACCAAGAGTAGGTTATCTAATATTTGTGCTACAAATCAAAATGAATGAGTTTCTATCATTATTCATTGGTTTATAGTCTTGCATAACTAAGCGTGGTTGCAATATTGATTTTGGAAGAAAGCCATGTTAGTTAACATAAAGGATTGGATAAACACCATTTTGGTCCCATAAATGTTACCCTTATAGTTTCTAAAATATTTTTTCATATTTACCCTTAATGATTAGTAGGGTGAGCAAAAAAACTAATAAACCGAGAAAACTGAGAAAAAAAAATTAACCGAAAAAACCAAACAAAAAAAAAACCAATTAAACCGATTAGAATTTTTAGAAAAACTTCCAGTTCAGTTCAGTTTTGGTTTTGTACTATTGAAATCGGTAAACCCAAATCGAACTGAACCGAACCGGTTCATGTTAAAAGAACAGGTACTATAAATGAAAAGAAAATGCTTTATATTCTAACCTAAACCCACCTAGTAACCCTAGCAGCCGCCCCCCACTCCTTAAAGACACAGACACGCCTCCTTACAGTCTTTATTCTTCAATTTGTATCTCCACTCTTTAGATCTAGCATCTCAAGCTCTCATCAACACTCCCAAACCTCAGCACTCAGCAGTAGTCCATCTAAGGCTCTCAGCGCTTTTTTTCATTTCTTTACTATAAGATTTCTTTCTCTGTTTGTTTTTTGTCCATACCTTGAGAATGCTTCAGAAACAACAAGATTATCCTTTTCTTTTACGCTCCAGTTCAATAAATATTCACGGTGTGGGTGTGGCTACCACCTCACTGCCTTGTATGCGGGCATAGAAAAGGGAAAGCACTGCTTGTGCAAGTCATGGCCGACGTTGTCATCCTTGCCAAGAAGATAGTTGTTGAGCAACAACTATATAAAACTTTATCAGCCTTAGCTACCAAGGTTGTTGGTATACCTGAACTTTTGCAGTGAATTATATTGAAAACCTATTCAAATGGTTAATTTCTAGTAAATATCTTGGTTGTTTTTTTAGATGAAAGGTTATAGTGGAGATGGTGTTGTGATTAAGTACATAGTTTAATGATATTGCATTGCTTATCTTTGGTTTCGGTTTTTTTGGGTTTTTTCCATAAAAAACCGAACCGAACCGAACCGAAATCGGTCGGTTTGAACTGGTTTTGGTTTTTTTTTTTGCTTTTTAAAAAATTCCGGTTTGGTTGTTTTTATAGATAAAAACTGAATCGAACCGAAAATGATCACCCCTAACGATTAGATACTATTAAAAAGTCATTTTTTAACCTTTTTTTTACTTTTGTACTCCATTTTCCTTCAAGTCATCGTACATGCGATTAAACTTGAATATTTTGGTGTCCATACTTCAAATTTGATAGCTAGTTAATGTTTAGGGATCACATGGAAAATTTTGAAAAATAGAAGGGTGATATTAGGAAATTCTAATTTATAAAAATGGAGTATAAGATTGATAATTTACAAGGAAAAAAAATGAAGTTTACACCTATAAGGACATGTTGTACTTGACTTTCTACTGAAGATAATTACAAAATAGAAGCTTATTTATGTTGGGTTCCTAAATATCATACACACAACATAAACAAATAAAAGAAAAATATTTGGGAGTCCCTAGGATCATGTTAGATAGATATAGAGTTGTTAAAGAATTTATTACCTAAAGATCTGATCTTCTTTGGCTTTGAATAATTCTTTAAAGGTTAGGTTGTTGCAAACCACAAGTTGTCCAATTGTCCAACCTCCAATGATAATCCACACGAACCACTAGTAAGAAATTTTCTAAATCCCTATTTAGAAGAGAGAGATAACTATATCTAAAGTGTTAGCTCTCTATTTTGTGACTTACATAATTTTTCTGTCTAACAAATAACCCCTTTCAAAAATAAAAAGCGTAACTTATTATTTATAAGAAAATCTAAAAAACCTTATAAATTTTAAAAAATATCAATTTACCCCTTAAATAATATCCATGTATTAATTAAGGACTATTTTAGAAATTAACTCTATCAAGTCCTTATTTGATTTTTCTAGATCTAGAAATATAATCCTTGTATTAATTATATTCTAATCCTTAATTTCTAAAATATATCTTAATTAAATCATACTTAATTAAATCATCTCAGTTTAATATCTGAATAATAATTATTAATATAGGTGACCCATTAGGTTCCTAATATATTGGCCCAAATATAAAATAGAATTCTAATTTAATAAATTAAATAATTTAATTTATTATCAATTCAACAATTGATTAATTTATAATTTAAGATCAAGTACATCATTTAGCAACGTATCATAATCCCTCCAAATATTAGAAAAATCATCAGTGGTTTGGGTTAGCCTTTCAATGACTGGTTTCTCAATGTAATTAATATTCTTTCATCAATAATGTTTTGATTTAGCATTAAAGCATGGAGTATGTCTGTCATATTAAATCATGTTTTGTTATCTACACAATAGTTATTAATCGTTTGAATAAGATTTGAAACTCTTTTCAAATCTCATTCCACCTTAGCCAAGGATTTCTCAATTAATACTATTTGAGAATAGATAAAATATTTTTTCTAATTCACTTAGAATGATGAATCCTCTTTTGATCATTCAAGTACCTTCATATAGTTCATGTTATACCTAATATATGCCCCTTCATTACCTCGATTAAGATATCATGTAATGAGATCAGAGCATAACATTTTCCACATGTAATGAGATCATAGCATAACATTATCTATATAATATAATCTAGTGATCTCAAGTCTAAGGATCACTTACACAACCGTCATATGAGCCTTTCCATTAAAATAAGTGATATCTCCATATGGAATTCTTATGTGGATTAATTCAGTGAACATGTCTTTTGACAAGCACCTACATATTAGTTCTAGGTATCTCTTATACCTCAGTTTATGAAAATAGCTATTTCCTTTCATAAAGAAAAAAAATATAATATGTACCGGTCTCTATGGCTCTAATAAATATCTAGTATTTAAGAGGGAATCGACTAAGAACATTTTAAGAACAATACTTTAATGCAATTAGAATCCTATAATTATAGTAACTTTATAATTTCATTTGCAAAATATTTTTGTCTAATTGATTTTATCTTTATTCTATATTCATAAATCAAATATTAGATTCATTAATCCAATATTATATGAATATTAAAGATAAATTAAGTTTTTATTAATAATAAATATGTTTTTACATGAATATAATAATGTCATGTTTAACCAACTAATTGATTACAAGGTATATTAAACTAACAATTTATTTATTTATTCTTTCTCTCTCGAGTCTAAAGAAATATGTTGGTAAGAAAATGATTTCACAAAAACACCACAAAAATTTAATGTTAAGAGGAAAAGGAATTATAATCTCTTTAGATTTGTGTTTAGAAACTAAATTCAATGATAATTTATAAATTATATTTGATATATATAATTTATTTGAGGATATTAAAACTTGCATGAAAACTATAGTTCTATTAGAGAAATTGATGATACAGGATATTGTTTTTTTTAAAAAAATCATTATCTTGTCATTTGGGCTCAGCCCAACAATGTGGTTATAGTCCTACGCGGTTTAGGCTAGGTCCACATGGCGTGGTCTTCACACTACCTTGTTCTTTTTATTTAGATTCAACCCGAAAAGTACTCAACCCAACACCTTACAAGATTCTCAGTGTTGGCACACACCTTTTATCCCACTTTTTCACCACATTAAATGTTCAATACACATACACCAAACATTTTTTAAAGTTTTAAGGACTCAAAACATGGTGTTGCGCACCGCCTTTACACACATTATGCTTTTACTAACAAATCCTTTATAAGCACAAACTTTTATACAGGTTGAAATCACATTTTCTATCCAATAATTGACAGTGCAAACATGCATACATTTTATGCAATCAGACACCTCATTTCTTAACCAATGATTATTTATAGCTGACAAGTTACTAACATTCATCAACCTCTACATTAATAACAATACAAGACGCTATAATTAATGGCGAGTATCAATGTTTCCACTAATAAAATATTGTGCAATTTTCCATAATTTGAGACAAGCTAACATGACCCAGGTAAATAAAAAGGTTTATTGATTGAACATTTCAAACTCATTATATATTTTCTCTCAATTCTCTTGTATACTATTTTTCTCGTACATTTACTAATTTAAATATCAAAAAGCTTCTCATTTAACAAGGGATTTAAAAAAAAAAAGAGATAAAAACCACAACCAAGTCTATATATCAAATTCATAATCAAGCCCACAAATTTTTCTCTAGAATGGTAACCATTAAACAATCCAATTTTTATGTGAGGGTTTTTTCACGAATTCGTCAAAAAGTATTATATAAACGTAGATACTCAAATAAACTATGGACGATCAATAAAATAGAATCTCATACGTGAGTGTGTGTGTGTGTGTGTTTGTCGGGGCTGGACTAACAATACATAATTATCTAGTCCTTTTGGCATGTGAGATAGTCATTTTGATTTTGCAATTTATAATTTAGTCCCTCGATCAAGTTGTGAGGTGAGGGAATAATAATTTTTAGTCCTTGTATTTTATATAATTTTGTAATTTGAGTTTTGGAAATGATCATAATACTAAAGTTGACATTTATTATTTTGTTGACTATTCTTTTTAAATTAATTTTTTTTTATGTTGAGTATGGAGATTGAAAAAATTGATTAGAAATAAATTGAGAGAAGGAATAACAACGCAAACAGACATAAAAATACAGAGATTGAATATTGAGTTTTTTTAACTAAAGGGATTAACTAGTTAGTTGGCTAAAAATTATAATACACAAGGATTAAATGAATGGTGGAAAGAGTTGAAGTAAATATGTTGACAGGAATATTCCTCCAATGAGCTTAATTACTGTATGTTAAAATGATAAAAGCCAATGCAATTGTTTCAAATAATAATTACATAGTATTTCAAACTAGCTGCAATGGAAATTAGAGGAAACAGATTTTGATAGAAACGGCACTAGCCAAGTAGGCCAAGGTAGGTGAATATACCAAAGAAATTAACTCATTCATGGAGCAGCATTGGGCTCGCCATGATCACCAGTAGAAGTGTTTGTTTCACCTCTACCACTGAAATGACCATTTCCGAATGGCTTGTGGCCTCTGGGGTCTGATCCTTTCATGTTAGAATTCCTAGCTGTTGGAAATCCCTTGTCAAACCCAAATTCAAGATCGCTTTCCCTTTCCTTGGGATGAAAGGTGGGAGTGTGTTGGCTGTGCTGCAGATTTTGCTTGTTGTTATTGACTTTCTGCTTGTTTAGACGCTTGCTGCAAATCCTGCCAAGACAGCAAGCAATAGCTGATATAACAACAATCACTGCCAGGACTATAAAAACGGTTCCAAATGACCCATTTGAGTGGGAAGATGGGGCCTGCCTTGCGACAGTGTTTGGGTAAAGGACAACAGGCTGCTGCTGCTGCTGCTGCTGCTGCTGTTGTTGAGGCTGCTGTGTAGACATTTTTCTTGGTTGATGGTAGAAAAATAATTGGGTTGAGCTTATAATTACCAGTTCCCTGCCTCTCTTGTTCTTTGAGTGCAGACTAATCAAGGAAGACTAAGGTA
>Ga0325403_1004491_pt1 | contig 12984 bp, 4 predicted proteins | sample PopdelMetagenome_19_FD_205665 | JGI IMG/M metagenome (GOLD analysis project Ga0325403, IMG submission 205665) | Populus deltoides microbial communities from Bellville, Georgia, United States - Xylem-PdKOR-R4 | ecosystem: Host-associated > Plants > Phyllosphere > Stem > Wood/Secondary xylem...
CCACGCGCTTCCCGTCTGTGTCCAATCCACGGAAGGTTCCTTTAAAAAAAAAAAAAAAAAAAACAATTTCACCCTTCTTTTTTATTTATCTAGATTAGATTCTTTTCATATAACTGGAATGATACGAGTAAATCTATTTAAAATATCATATATTTGATCCTTGATTATCTTTATCTCTCTGAATTTTATTTGATTATTTCTTATAATGTTATGGTTATTTTCCAATATTTTATTCATATATTTTTACGCCAAGGATTTACCTTCTATAATCTCCTTTTTGATATTAAACTATTCCTTAATAAAATGTTCACTCTGGTTTTCTAAGATTTAAAACCCCAAATCGCATAATTTTAATTCTAAGGAGTGTAGCTCAACTGGTCAGATCTAGAGGTAAGTAAAAAAATAAAAAACCTGAGAAAACTAGAAAAAAATAACCGAAAAAACCGAACCGTAAAAAAAACTGATTAAAATTTTGAAAAAACCAGCCGGTTCGGTTCAATTTTATAAGCCTAAAACCAAAAAAACAGAATCAAACCCAAACCGAAAAAAACCGAGCCAAACCAAAAAAACCGAGCCAAACTGAAAAAACCGAGCCAAACCGGTTTGAACCGGTTTTTGTTCTAAAAACAAACCGAACCGTACTGAAACTAGTCGGTTTGAACCGGTTTCGGTTTGGTTTTGTTTTTTTAAATTCGGTTTGGTTATTTTTTTTTATAAAAACCGAACCAAACCGAAAATGATCACCCCTAGAGCCCATTGGAGGCTTACATGATTTATTCCCTAGAGGTCATCAGTTCGAGTTCCACAAACCTCAAGGCCACTAGAGACTTATATGGTTGTTAACTTCAAGACTCATGGAATTAGTTAAGGTACACGTATGCTGACCCCGACATCCACATTAATAAAAATAAAAAAAACTCACAAATCACATGGATATTTATTAAATGTTCACGTTAAAGAAAAATAGAAATGACGTTGCAATGTCTTTTTTTAACCCTCTCTTGTTCCTATTTAGATTTCAGTAGCAATTTTTTCATTTTTTAAAAACAATTGCAGCTAAAATTTAAATAAAAACAAGAGAGGGTAAAAAAATAAAATAAAATAAGCCCTAGTTCTCTCTCCATGACCCGCTTCGTCCAGGATCGTGACACCCTCCTAACTTTGACAACCTTTTCATTTAAGTCTTGAATTTTTAATATTTTTAAATATATCCTCAAATTGAAGACTTACCACAAAGATCGTTCATTATTATGAAACATTATTAATATAATTTATATCAACATCCTCCTAACTTTCTCCTTCCTTCTATCAATTTTATAAGAGTTTTTAATTACAGAGTAATTTATTTTCAAACCTACAATTTTTTTTTCTCAAATTGAGAGGTTTGTTTTATGTTTCGTACAAGCTTGGTATGATGCAAAGACTTGCAATCTGGAGAATGCTTAATTTTTTTCCATCAATTGTTAATCCCAAATCACATCCCATTAGGCCAGTGGTTGGCCTAGATAGTTAGCCATCATATCTTGGTTTTTTTTTTTTTTTTAAAGAACGCTTCTTGTGATTGAAATGAAAAGGTATTATTGTGAAATTGATTCTTTTTTAAAATATTTTTTTATTTAGAAATATATTGAAATAATATTTTTTATTTATTTTTCTAATAACTTATCAAAATAATCTGAAAATATAAAAAATTAATTTAAAATAAAAAATTAATTTTTCTTAATTTTTCTTGTGACTTGCATCAAGAAAAGAAGCCGCACTTGATCGTTGCAATAGCAATCCAAGACGTTGAGGGTAGGAGGTCTAGCTCAACTAGTCATGCCTTGAATTTGCTTCTTAGATGTTACCAATTTGAGTGCTGCAAACTTCAGGGCCTCAGGAAGATTAATCGAAGTATACGTAAATTAGCCTGGACACCTATAATTAAAAAAAAAAAGCACATCTAGCAAGGGATGTCGCATAATTAAATTGTATAATAAAATAAATCATCCTTGCACATGAAATATAAATCAATACAATACTCCAAATCTCAGCTCGGCGAGGACATGGGTAGTGCTTTGCATTTGGAAGGATAGCATTGCTTGCACGAGACATATTCATATTAAGTTTGATATGATCTTTGTTGACTTGGTTTGCAGTGCCAACCACCAGCCAGCCAGCCAGAATAATAGATCCTGGCTAAGAGATTTACAAAGTTCCATGTCCGTGACCTGGTCCGAAGGCAGGTGCATGGACCCCAAGAGCTCACAGCGCGATTTTTACAAATTATACAGTGATTTTGGAATGAATCTTGTATCCCTAGCCATCACGGGTTTTTTCTCGTATATATTAAATGTTCTCTCTTCATTAGGGTAAAAGATAGGTCATTGACATTCAAACCAATAATAATGAGTATTGCCTTTACTGTGCGGGGTATGGATCATAAATAAGATTGGTTAATATATTATCATAAACAATAAAGTGATCATTTGTTGCCTCATTATGAGTAATCAGTGCATTTATTTTCCTTCAAATTACAACAGCACACAGATTTCTTGTGTATCCAGCTCCTGCTTGCTTGCACAGGTGCACTGAACTTATGAACAAGAGCTTATTTGTAACCTCTTGGCAGTGCCACAGGTTGGCACATGACTATAGAGCAGTGTCGCAGCTAGGCAACCATTACACGGCGCGCCGGAACTGGCATTCAAGTGAACCGAACCATGAGGGACGTGTTAGTGAACGTGTCTTGTAGTCAATCGATTGGTTATACGTAGCAATGGTTTTATATTTATTATAACTAAGAATTTTTTTTATCTTTAATATTCAATTATATTTGATTAATTAATATAGAGTAAAGATAAAGTTTGTGGAATAATAATATTATGTTCTTTCCTTTACCAAAGAAAACAACTGCTCTTATAAACTGGGATATGAGGAATACATGTAACTAATATATAGGTACGTGTTAGATAACATGTATATTAAACTAACCCGTAAAATAATTTCATGTGGAAATATCACTTATTTATATGGAAAGGCTCACTAAAATTTCAGATAACCAAGTTGGCCTGAATATCATATTTTAACTAACAAAATATTTATGCAGTTGCATTGATTGTTTTTATTTAATAAATATAAAATATTATATTGCTTAAATCTTTTTGTTTTAGATGGATAATAAAAGACCTTCTATTTAAGACATCAATGTTAATGCTCTTCTAGCAAATAATGATGTTTATACTCCAGCAAATGATGTTGTTGCTCCAACAAAGAGCAACCTTGTTTCAACCACTTCTACAAATGCTACTTGCAACAAAGGTAACAAGAAAATAAATGTGACCTTTAGAACTATATTTAAAGTTTAGCATCATTTTGATATATAAAAGCGTTGCAATCCATTATTAAGGAGATATGTATATAAGTATTATCAATAAGATTATACATGTGCTCTAAAGACTCGTGGAGCTAGTAATTTATAGACATGCTTAAATAGCTTGTGTAAGAAGTTTTCTAGTAGGTTTAAGTTTGATGACAAAAAACAAAAAACATTGACTCAAACTTTTAAAGGGGTTAAAGATGGAACTGAGGGTACTCTTAAAGCTGTTAATTTTAGTTAAGAAACTTGTAGAAAGACACTTACTAAGATGATTATTTATGATGAGTTTTCTTTTAGGATTGTAAAAGGTTTAGGATTTAAACAGTTTTCTCAAGCCATGTAACTCTATATAACCCAGATTTTGTATCCCCTCGTGAATCACTATCACAAAGGATTGCTTAAACCTTTTATGCTGAAAAGAAGAAAAAGTTAAAGAAAACCATTGAGAATAAGTGTATGTCTTCTCATTTTACTTATTCTTTTATTCATTGAAACTCGTCACTGGTTTCACCAATGTTACAAGTTTTAAACTAAAAACCATAACCCTCATTTTGACTTCAACAATACCTTTAAATTTGATTATAGAGATCATTCTCTCTTACATGATACATTTATTATCATTCCTACTATTTATTCATTTCTTTCATACCGAATCTCCATTACTCATTGAGACCTCATTGCTTCAATCCTATTTTTTTTTTGTTATTTATTTTTATTTACAGGGGTTTACAATATATTTTACAAGTGTGTACAAAATATAAATTACATATGTGTCACAAGTTATTGGGTGGATGATTGGAACTTGCATAAAAGAATTTAAAAACTTTTATCAAGTTTTCAATCATAAGGATAAGACCATTGTGAAAATGGTTGGAGCATTCATAGAATTTTAACAATCACGTTAAATAATACAAGTTCTAATGACAATGTCATTAATTATTTAGAAATAAGGACTAAGGAATGGAAGTTTATAGTTCCAGATAATAAGTTTATCCATGTTAGGTGTTGTGCTTGCATTGTTAATTTTCTTGTCCATGATGGGTTAAAGAAGTAGATGAGTCAACTATTATAATTAGAAACGCTATTAAAATTATAAGATCTTTTTCTAATAGGCTTATGTATTTTAAGAAATGTATGGAGAAATTGAAAGTTAAAAATAAAATTAAGTTTTGTTTAGATATCCTAACTCATTAGAATTCTATTTATTTGATGTTACATACAACTATAAAATTAAAGCAAGTGTTTGATAGATAAGATGAAGATAATCCTTGGTATTTGATGTTCTTTTAAGAGGTAGATTCAAAAGGTAAAAAGATACATAAAGGACCTCCTAACAATATAGATTGGAAAAATAGATGAATTTTTATAAAGTTCTTGAGATTATTCAATGGGGTAACTTTGAGATTTTCAGGGCCTTTGCATGTCATGAGCAATTGTTTCTTTCATGAACTAGTCTCTATACAAACACAAATTTCAAAATTGTCCAAAAATAAAGATTTCTTAACAAATGAAATGACATCCAATATGAAATAACTGGTTTCGGTTCGGTTTGGTTATTTTATATTAAAAATCAAAACCCAACCGATCGGTTTTGGTTCGGTTATTTTATATTAAAAACTGAAAATTATATTGTTTTTTGGGTTTTTTTAGACTTTATAATGGATTTTTTCGATTCGGTTTTTTTTTTGTTTGATTTGGTTTATTTCTTAACTTAATCAGTTCGATTTTTTTCATGGTTCAGTTTTTTTCGTTTTTTTTCTCGGTTTAATCAGTTTGTCGGTTTTTTGCTTACCACTGTCATTTAATTCCCATACATGTGGAAACATTCCTTTTCTTTTAGTTATTTTGTTTATTTGAACTACTCGAGTGAACTTTTTTGTTAAACAAATATTTTTGAATGGGTCAGGTTTAAAATTTATAAAATATCAAAAGTTAAATTAAATACTATTATGGGTTTAAATTCAACCCAACTATATTCATAAACACCCCTAGATAAAAAAATCTAACTCTAAATTAGATTTTAACAAAGTCGAGCCCTAAATTTATTAAACGAAGAAGAAAAAAAAGAAGAAGAAAGGAAACTAAGACGTGTAGAAAAGAGGTACTCTCACGCCGAATCTATAAGTGGGGGAAGGTGGCTATCAGATTTAATGGTGGGAGGGTAGTTGTTTTGATGGAGGAGAAGAAGAAGAAGAAATGAGAGAGACGAAAGGAACAATTGAGTTTTAATTTATTTTAAAATTAATAATGAAAATCTCATTGGATATTTGACAAGTCATAAATAATGATTGATTTGCTGACAAAATATTTTTTCAATTGAGCTGTTTTTTTTTTTTTTTTTGTTAATTTTCTAGTTAAGAAAACTACATGCGACAAAATATCATCCCTGTTATTAGGAGAAAAATGCAAACAGCAGCTCTCTGTGTTGAAGTAACCGAATGTTTACAAAGTCGTGAGAAATGCTTGTCCGCTTGCAATGGGTGCATTAAGTTGATAACAACAAATGAAGAATCAATTATTTGTTCTTTGAACGTGAATGTGAATGCGAGATGTCTTTGGCTGAGGTGGAACCATTAGGGCTCCACAACTTGGTCCTCCAACAAATGCAATTATATACATGTCATGTCATCACGCTAAAAGAAACAAATCTCTTAAGCACGTTAACCACTAATTTTAAATTTATTTTCTAAAATTAAATTTTATTAATTTTAAAACTATTAAAAATTTATCTAATTATTAATTTTAAAATTTATATGATTAATTGACATATATGCAAGTTAACTTGAATATTCATATTAATTAATAAATAAAAATTGATATGTATGTATGTATGTCAAGTAAATATACTTAAATAATCATGTTAAAAAATAAATCAAATTCTAAAAACATTCATATCAAAATCATCCTGGGTAGAGGCGTCATTTGGTGAAAACATGCATAAATAATCTTAATTAATTAAATATATTAATTTAAGTATCAAATAAATTTGATTTTTATATTATGGTATCAGTTTTAATCTTAAATAAAAAGATTCGGAGGGTCCACTCTAAAAATTTAAATTTTTAATTACTGTTTGAAAATGTAGTATAAATCATGTTTTATAAAATTTAATTTTTTTATTAAAAATAATTTAATTTATATGTTTTGAATTGTTTTGATGCGCTGATTTCAAAAATAATTTTTTAAAAATAAAAAAAATATTATTTTAATATATTTTAACACGAAAAACACTTTAAAAAACAATTACAATTACGTCATCAAACAGACAATTAATATTTTTAATTGGTGAGGGAGGGATTTTTGGATTTTTTTTATTTTTATATTAAGAACAATCATTGCAAGATAATATTTTTTTATAGGCGTAAGAATAAAACTAAAAAATATATCATATAAAGTTGAGGAAAATTATAATTAAAAATGATACAATTATTCAAGTTCTTTTTAAAACATGTCTCCGTGGGACCCATACCATTCCCCTGGACCTCGTTTCACTTGTCGTGGTTCCCACCTCCAAATCATAAGCGATGATGTCCACGTGGTTGTCTCAAGACCATCGATAACGCTCTTGTGTTGACTTTCAGTGGTGGACCCTAAAAGGGACACGTGTTGAAAAGAGACCGATAGTGGATTTGCTGAACACGTGGCAGATTTTAGTGCTTCAAAGGAAAAGAGTAAGCTTATCCACTTGTCAATTATCGACGACAAAAAAGACTGGGCGCGCCATTTAATTTTCTTCTAGTCGGACCCACCAAGAGGTAGACATGACCTAAAAAATGTGAAAAAGGTTGATATATTTTTGTCTTCAACAGCTAAGTTTTACTTTCTCATCTAAACTCATGAAATATACTTTTCAAGAGTGAAATTTTCTTAAATCCAAAAAAAAATTGATACATTTTTGTCATTTTATTTCCTCCCCTGAACGATGTCGTATTCTCATCCATCAAGGCTTCCTTCGCCCTAAAATTTAGACCGTAAAAGGAGCGAGTGTCAGATTTTTAGCGATGAGACTTGATTAAATGCCTGTTTGATATTGGTTTGAAACTTTATGTGAAAGCATTTTATGAGTGTATGTGGTTTAAAAAAAAATATTACAACGATATTTATATTTTTTAGTATTTTTTATGATTTTAATACATTAATATTAAAAATAAAAAATATTAAATATATTTTCAAACAAAAAATATTTTTAAAAAATATTCTCCGCCACAAAACTAAACACTTACTAAATGACCGATTATAAGTTAGTTTGCATTAAAATTAATATATACACATATATATTATGTTATTTTTTTAATTTATGTGATATAGTTTTCATATAATATAATAATACAAAAAATATATTTATCATATAGTGCAAAACTAGAATTGTGTCACGTGTTTTGCAATAACCGAACAATTTTGTTTTTCTGAAATTGATAGAAGAAAACCCCATGGAGGATGAAGTTTTGAAAAAAAAAATAATTCTAAATAAAAAAAATAGCTATAAAAAAAATAAAGATTGAATTTGACAGAGAAAAAAAAATAAAAGAGAGTGAAATTGAAAAAACATTTATAGTTTTATGATACAAGCATGTTTTATTTTTTAAAAAAACTAATATGACTTGGGACATAGAAATGATTGAGAAAAAAGGTTGATATATGGATAAAAAAAGGGAAACGAAAAAAAATGCACAGTTAAAAAAATCATGTTAAAGGCAGATAAACAAGAAAAAAAGTCTAATCAATAATGATATAAATATTAAATGATAAAACTGGAAAAAAAAATAGCTTTAAAAGAGAAAAAAACACTAAGAAAACTCGGACAAATATTCTAAATTTAGATAAAGGTCTCAAACTCGTGACCCAATAAATCCTAGACCCATACTAAATTCAAAAGCTCAATTTCTAACGAGTTTAATATTGATTAGTCAAAGTAAATCCAACAAATAGCAACAATTAAAAAAACTCAAAGAAAACCTGGGTCATTTTGAAAATCAATGGAAAATTCTAGAGAAAACAATAAAATAAAAATAATTTAAAAATATACCTCATATAAAATAAATAGCAATAAGAAGAATGAGAACTAAAATTAGAAGAAGAATAAAATAAGTGGGGTGAAATAGAAAAGGAACTCTAACCTTATAAATTGTTTTAAAAAATCATTTCAAATATTGAAAGAAGGGATGAAGAAAAAAAATAAAAATTTAAAGAATCAACCAAAAAAACTCAAGAATGATAAACAAAAATACCTAAGTCTTCAACTGAAGGATAAAATGAGAAAAACAATTAGCTTATACAAAGGGAAAAAAAAACAAATTATGCTCGGAAAAATATTCTAAACCTGATCGAATCTTAACAACCCGCAACCCATGGAATCTCGGATCCTGGTCCAATCAAGAAGTTTATTACGAATAAATTTTAAAAACCTGTTAAAGTAAAAAAAAATGACAATCAAAAGAATAGAAATTAATTTTGATACAAAAAAAAAACTAAAGGAGGGTGAAATCGTAAAAAAAAATTAATTTGAAAAAAATAGCAATTTAAGAAATGAGGATCAAATTTGAAAGATAAGAAAAATTTAAGAGGTATGAAATTGAAAAGACATACCAATTTTATAAATTACTCAAGATAAAAAAATCATAATAAGAATAAAAGGGACCAAATCTTAAGAATCAACAAATTAATGGGTTGTTTTTAAATTTTTAAATGGCTAACGTGAAAATCTAGATGGAGAGAGAAAGAAAAGGAGGGGAAAAGAAATAGTTTTCAGTGTCAAATCACCATGAATCTTGAAACATTTACTTCCTCATTAGGTTGTGGACGCGGAAACCTTTCAAACGCCACCTCAGAAAACAGAGTTTGGTTGTTAGATAGCCCCTCGTGCGCCTTCCAAACAGCGTCCAAATATTTTTTTAATTATATTTAATAAATATAATTATAATAATGCCCATGAGCACTCTTGAAATTTACAATAAAAACAATGTAATATAACTAAAAAGCTCTTAGTGAGAGTTTTGTTAGTTTTGTCTATAAAAGCATCAAAGTAATTACATTGTTCTAAAAAAATTAAAGTTACAAAAATATCTCTGAATATTAGGCATTAGGTTATGTTATTCTAGAATTAAATCAGTAATTTTACTGTATAAAATAAAATAAAATTATCAATCTAACCCTATATAATTTATAAAAGATAATTATGTCAAGGTAAAAAAATCATCTTATCATTAATATCTAATTCAATTTTTTTAATTTGAAAGTGATTTTATAAAATTGCAATGAATAAGGATATAATTCTTGGGCTTAAGTAATTTCTCATTCACTTTTTTTTCCCAATCCATCATAAGTTGGAGCTTCCTGCATTTAACTTCTTATGAGTGAGGATAATTGTTCATATTGTTTACCATCATGTGATTGACCACGATAACAAATCAAATCCTATAATTATGATCAAGCATGCGTATGGTAAAAATAATATTTTAAATTAAAAATACATTAAAATAATATATATTCTTTTATATATATATATATATATATATATATATATATATATATGAACACATTAAAATAATTAATTTAATATTTTTTTCAAATACAAAAAATAATTTAAAAAACAGGTTAGCCACGAAAACAACACCACCTAATACAAAGTGTTTCGTTGATCATAATGAAATCTCTCCCTTAAAAAACCAAGTTTTGGGACTATAATATGGCACCGTTTGGAAAAATTAATTTTTTTATTAAAAATTAATTTTTTTATTTTCATACGTTAATTTTAAAAATAATTTTTTAAAAATAAAAAAAATATTATTTTAATATATTTAAACATAAAAAAATATTTTAAAAAATAATCACAATGAATACGAGTAGAAATGGATCTAAGGACTGTCTTAAAAAGACAAGTAATCTCTTATTGCTTCTACTCCTTTTTGTCGAAACAAGCACATGAAAAGTATGCAAGTCTCGCGCACATTAAGCGCTTCCTTGGCGATGGAATTTCAACAAGATTGCCAAACATTTACTATGTCAAAAGCATACTGACATGAATTTATCGCTAGTGTTTCTAACCAAACCATATCTTATGAAAATCTGCGGCGAGACTTCCCAGAATCTTTCGTTTTTTTTTTTTTTATTATTTTAAAAGCAACACCTGTTTTCATGTGTTTATGGACTTTAGAGCAGTTTTCTTAACCCCAAGCGTCTTAAAATTCAAAGGCAAACAATAAATGAATAAATACAGTAAACTCCTTCAATGTCCCGGTATCAAATATTTCCACACCACTTAAACTCGATTTCCACCCACGCACGTGTTGGAGTTCAATGGTGGTGGGCAATCACGATCTCCGTCGTCAATTAAGCCAGTCAAAGCTCCGATCGTGATAAATTGTATAATTATTGGAGTTGAACCATGTCGGTGTCAATACGCCAAAATTTGAACAACAGAAGCTTCCACTACTTCAACTTTTTCTACAAAGTATGTTTTCATTCTGACGTATGCATTCATGGAGATTAACTTCTTTTTTAAATTATATTAAAAATTGATGTGTTATAGGAAATTCAAGTAGCTTGAGAATAAATTTTATGTCTTGAATAATAGGTTGGTATTTTAGTTTTGACAATCTGATTCATTTTTTTAATTAATGTGGCTAGTAGTTAGTGTTTAATATTTGCAAAAGGTCTTTTTTGATAGATTTTGGGATTCTCTAATGCTTAAATAAGCATTTTTTTGAGAGAAAAAAACAATAATATTTTAAAGAGAGATTCTAAAACAAAATATGTAGTTGAGAATGCAGATTGAGATTTTTTTTTTTTAAGAATCCAATGAGTCTTTATACCCCATCATTCTTACTCTTTGATGGAGGGGAGGACTACAAAGTCATCTTCCTCTCATAGCATTAAAAACTCATTATGCATAAAAGAAAGAAAATATCTATGACTCACCAGAGAAAAAGTATCTCGTTGTTTAAAAATAGAGTATGACAAGATTTCTAGAGCCACGTGTACTTAGCCTCAGCGCTTAGCTAATCTCAAGGGTAATTAGTGTGGCAACTCGCAAGACCTATTTATGTGGGGGCTCTGTGCTTGGCTAAGCCCGAAGATGCTGGGTTTGGAAGCTCGATAGACCCGTAAATGCTTGGGTTTAGCTTTTAACTGAGCTTAAGGATGCTGAGTTTGACAATTCGTCAAACTCATAAATGATTGGGCTCAACGTTTAGCTGGGCCTAAGAATGTTGGGTCTGACAATGTGCTAGACTTATATATACTTAGGCTCAGTGTTTAGTTGAGCCCAAAGATGCTGGGTCTTCTTACCCATATATGTTTGGGTTCAGCGCTTGGATAAGCCCAAGAATGTTAGGTTATTACCTTGCCTCTGGTTCATTTAAATGAGAACTTGAGTAAAAATAAAACATATTGATCCATTAGTAGCCCCTAAATCTTTGTGTATTTATTATGCAAGGATTTTAAAAGGTTACCAGCAGTAAATGTGAGCCTTTTTATCTTCCCCATAAGATTTGGTTGTCTCATATAGAACTATTAGGATCCTCATGGCCAGGTGGCTCATCTTTATTGGAGGAGGTGTCTCTTAGAAAACAAAATGATGGCTTGCATTTAATATAGTAATTAAATGGATCTTTGAAGATCTAAGATGGCATGAAAAGTCATTCATCCAATGGTGAGGGTGGAGAGGTGTTTTTTTATAACCCTAGTCATTCTTGCTTCTTTTATATTTTCTTTTACTTTCCATAATTTCTGAAAAACTACTATGTTGAAAACCCTGAACTATTTTTGTTCCAATCCATGGAGAAAAGCTCATTCTAGGTTCTTTTCATTATAAGGTTTTTCCTTTTCTACTTTAAAAAGAAATATGGACAAAAAAAAGAAAAAAAGAAAGATATGTCTCTAAAAAGAGGGATGTTGTTGCCACTAAAGAAGAGCTTAGGTTCCAACCCGAGACTAAAAGAAGCAGCAGGGGGCAGAGGTCCATCAAACTAGGCCACAAAACTAGAAGGGGTCCACCTCTAGTAGAGGGGAGTAACTATTCTTGCATGAGTCCTTTTCTTGTCATTACTAGAGAATCCCAAGACAGAAGCAGGCTACCCTAAACCCCTAAGGATGACGTTCCTAGCACTTTATGTGCAAATGATATAGAGTTTATTTCTCATCTTCATCTAAGAGAGTACACAACTTGAATGTCTAATCAAGCTGGGCGTATCAGCCAAGAGATCTTGGGCTCTTCCTAGGGTCATTTTTAGATTATGATCCATTTTTACATTTATACGATGAGGTATTCCTTCCATCTCAAAGGATTCATAAGGGAAGTATTTAGATACTGCCAGATAGGTCCGAGCTGGTTACATCTTAATAGGTAGATCACTTTGTCTACCTTTGATAAATGTTGTAGGCTCATCGGAAATGAGCCTATAGTCAATGTCTTTAGAAATTGTTACCATCTAGTTGTTGACACTGATGGTGGCAATGAAGTGCATTGTTTTTTCACTTTTGTCAATAGGCCCACGAGAGTCATGAAGGGAACTCTAAAAGGGAAGCTTGTACATGTTAAGAAATGGAGAGAGAGATAGCTGAACGTAAGGTATAGAGGGCTAGTCAATCCTAGAGGTGAAATACAACAAGTCTGGGGTTGTTTGTAT
>Ga0325403_1004494_pt1 | contig 12978 bp, 12 predicted proteins | sample PopdelMetagenome_19_FD_205665 | JGI IMG/M metagenome (GOLD analysis project Ga0325403, IMG submission 205665) | Populus deltoides microbial communities from Bellville, Georgia, United States - Xylem-PdKOR-R4 | ecosystem: Host-associated > Plants > Phyllosphere > Stem > Wood/Secondary xylem...
ACTATATTTTTATATATCATTTTGGATCGTTTTTAGATTCATAAAGTTTACCAAATCACATCAAATTAATTCTCGCACGGATTTAATTTTCTTTTTACTAAATAAATTTAACAATAACTGAATAATATTTTTATATTAAAAAAAAATTAACCCGATTCATAGCGATTAGCTGGTGAATGATCTGGTATTTAATTTATTAATGCTAACTACTAAATTAACAATTTTCTGAACGGTACCGTTTTCCATGTGCCTGGTCTTCTCTTGTACCCCACCCCTGTAAAATGGTCAATGTGCATCCCCATATGTCTCTACCGTTGGATCACAGCAAAAGACAATCAGCAATCACCACCACGCTTACTATTTTTGATAACCAACTGACCAAACCGATCACGTGAAGTAACGCGATCACCAACAAACAATTTCATTTCATTAACTGATAACCTCAATCTCCATAAATCCCCCCCCTCTCCCTCCCTGCCAAACCCTAATTTATCTTTCACAAATCGAATCTCAATCAGGTAACAATCACTGCCTTAGATCTCAAATCGTTGCATTCAGTTTGCTCTTTCGTTATTTTCAATCCAAATTCACATCTCTTTTACTGTTTAATCTCCGTGATTTTCGTTTGAATCTAAATCCTCGTAATCTGGTTCTAGTTTACTACTGCGTGGATCGATAATTTTTTAATGCTTTTGATTATCAAGTAGGTTTAGTGGGCTGCAAGCCTAAGTTTGATTCAAATGACTCAGTTTTCTCAAAATGGGAGTGGAAGCAGCTAAACATGTTTTTTAATGAGAGCTTTGGGCTTTGGTTCTATATTACATTTGAATTGTTTCCATGTTATTCATTTATGATGGTTGTTTTGGTAAGTGGAGTAATTGCTTATGACGCTCTTATGTTGTTTTTTTTTTCTTTACCTGCAATAGTGACTATCTATGTTGGTTTCTTGAGCATTGCTGTTCAATAATTATCAAGACATTTGAGAACAAGAATGGATTCTGAATCTGCTGATACACCACCTCCATCTGTTAAAGCTCCTGATACACAACCTCCTCCTCCTCCTGCTGCTGCTGCTGATCCCGTGCCTGAGAATCCTGCAAGTGATGCGCCATCAAAACTCTCTGCAGCTGGCATAACGTCATGGGCCAAAAGTTTAAAAACCCCCCAGCCATTGACTTCCTCGCCAGATGACTCACCAACTGGCAACGCTGGAAAATCAACCTTTGCACGTTTTACTAGTGGATTTGGACTGCGCTTGTCTCCAAAATCTCCTGCAGCAGATGATAATCCTGAAGGAACTTCAGCAACTCCACAATCTGGCTTATTTGGAACAATCACTAAAGGGTTAGTTGATACATCTAAGAATGCAGTGAAGGCAGTGCAGGTCAAAGCTCGGCATGCTGTCTCTCAAAATAAGCGAAGATATCAGGTAGGATGATGGCTGCTGTAAAATTGTTGTAGTCTTGTGTAACGGGATCATATATTGCTTTCCTTTTGGTTTCATTCTTGTTCTTTCTGTGTTGGTTAAAATTGCTTCCATGATTTCTTGGTGGGGATTCTTTTTTAAACAATTTATCCGAGAAGAGATATTATGTTCTGAAACTACATAAATTGTTCGTACCCTTTATTTTTCTGTTGACTATCTTTGTTATTTGCGTAGCATATCTTTTATTGAGGAAGTGTCTGAGATAGAAGTTGCTCATACATGTTTAGAAATTGAGCCGCATTCCTAATTGACACCTAGCTTACTGGGATTTTATGAATATAGGATCACAAGGGTAAAGTCACGAGTAGGATAATTCATGCTTATTTTGTAATAGTTTATCTTCATTTAGGATTTTATTTTATTTCCAACTTCACATCTGATGATAATTTTGGGTGTATATCTCTCTCCAGGAAGGAGGTTTTGATTTGGATATGACATATATCACAGAGAATATAATTGCCATGGGGTTTCCTGCTGGTGATATGAGTTCTGGTTTTTTTGGATATGTTGAGGTAAGCTAGTCAATTTGCACTGTAAAGTAGCCATATTGTCGTAATTAAAAATTTCACTGTTAATGCATCAAGCTATCTGATGCAGGGATTCTATAGAAACCACATGGAAGAAGTGATCAAGTTTTTTGAAACCCATCACAAGGTAATAATGCATTCAGTGATATGTATGTTATGTCTTTCTCTAATTTTTTTTTACTTTATACTGCTTTGTTCCGTGTCAACTATTGTAACATGCATTCATTTGATAATTGGCTTGTTCATTGTTGGGAGATTATATTTTATGTGACAACACACTTTACCATAGAACTGTTCTGTTACATTTTGTCAATATTTTCTGCTTGGAAGGGAGTGGCGCTTGTCCTGGTTGATGCAATGTGCTGCACTTTCTGCTTAATTTGGAATCTGACATTGAATTGTACAAATCATCTAAATTCATGCATGTGTGATTTGGATCAAGTGGCTCCATGCTTGAAATTTGTGGTTAGCACTCTATGCATGCGACATGCCTTCTGAGTTTCAGCTACAGTTGCATTCATTGATATTTTCCCTCTTGATAAGAATGCTGAGTTCCACTTCATGTGATCTTAATTTGTTGTCCTCCTTTCAAAGATGACTCTAGCTAATGGGTAGTTATAAGTTATATCTTTTACTCTATGTTGCTAATATAGTTGTTTTTTTGGGGCCATGCTCAGCTCAATTTAAATAAAAAAAGACACCTTTTGGTTCTGAACTTAGCTTCTCCATTCAAGAAGCAGTTGAATTTTAATCTTTATTTCATTTCTAGTATCGAAATATTCTGTTTTACCTTTGATTCACTTTCTATGTGCAGGACAAGTATAAAGTGTACAATCTTTGTTGTGAAAGGCTGTATGATGCATCATTGTTTGAAGGAAAGGTGAATGCAACATTACCTATTTCGTTGTTTCATGTTTAATGTCAGTCTTGCTGAGGCTGTTCCTGGAAAGCCATATGGTTGATTCTTATATCTTGTATGTTGAACACTTGCATCAGGTGGCTAGTTTTCCATTTGATGACCACAATTGCCCCCCAATTCAGCTAATAACATCATTCTGTCAAAGTGCTTACTTGTGGTTGAAGGAGGATATTGAGAATGTCGTGGTTGTGCACTGTAAGGCTGGGATGGCACGGACAGGGCTGATGATTTCTAGCCTTCTTCTTTACTTAAAGGTCAGATATGTGACAAATTCCTTAATAAACAGGAATTGGAAGGGACATAGAGTGACACTTCTGTTTTCTGGCTGAGATTTTTTCATCTGTAGACTCATTTTCCATCTTTATGCAGTTTTTCCCTACCGCGGAGGAGTCTATTGACTACTACAACCAGAAGAGGTGTTTTGATGCAAAAGGGCTTGTTCTGCCCAGTCAAATTGTGGGTTAATTATTGCATTTATTTATTAAAAAATGCACATTGAGGATACTTCCTCTATATGTTGAGGTTCTGTATATCTTGTCTAAAATTTTTTCTTTCTTTTTTGAAGAGATATGTAAAATATTTTGAGCGTATCTTAACATACTTCAATGGAGAAAACCAGCCTGGGCGTAGGTATACTTCTGGCTCAATGTTTTTTGCAAGCATCTATGTTTTTGTTGTTACTGACAACACCATTTAAGCAGGTGCATGCTCAGGGGATTTCGGCTTCACAGGTGCCCTTATTGGATCAGGCCATCAATTACCATCTCTGATCATAATGGTGCGTTTTGTTATTTATGCTTTGCCTTTTTTATTTAGCTTGGCAATCCATTTGACCGCAAGAAGGTCAATGTCTGCTCATTTTGTTCATGTTGTTCCCCCTTCATACTTTATTATAAAAAATTATCTGGGTCTGCTCTATTTGATGGTTTTATCTGTGTATATTTAGCTTATTGATTGATCTGACCTTATTCTCAGATTTGATTTTTTTTTTTGTGAACTCTGTAACCTGTCTTTGTCTTTTGTAATGTTTAGTTTGTAGGACTACATTGCATAGGCTTGGGTACTAGCTCCCTTTTGTTTCTCTATCTATTTCTTAATAATATTTTGATGAATTGAAAGACAGCTATAGACTCAATCCTTGCCCAATTCTAACATGTGTGTGTGTCTGCCACGCAAGCTTATGGGTGTATACACTTGTAGAAGAGGTGTATCCATAGTACATTGAGATTGGGAATAAAATTTTTGAACAAAAATAAAGGCAGCCCAAATTTTTGTTAAAATAATACACTACCATGTTACCTTTAGTTTGGATTTCTCTAATGCTTTCTCCCATTCACAGGTGTTCTCTTCTCCTCAAAAAAGCATCCCAGAACCAAGGATTTGTCGGTAGGTCTCCTTGGGTACATGGCAACAAAAACTAAAGTGTCAATACTACATTAAAAGTTTTCTTATGGATCTCTGTCCATCCCAATTTTTTTAAAAAAATTATTCTGAACTTTGCTTCATCCTTGTAAGCCTTTGAGTTTTCACAAATGCTTCTTTCCTTCTGCAGCCAGAAGATTACTGGTTTAGTGCTCCCAAGAAAGGGGTTATGGTCTTTGCTTTGCCAGGGGAGCCAGGTCTGACGGAGGTGGCTGGAGACTTCAAAGTTCATTTTCATGACCGCCAAGGGGATTTTTACTTGTACGTTCCCTGGTCTTCTCCCTTGTGAATGAATCTCTTTTTAGATTTTAAGATTAGAAAATGAAGTGCTTTACTTATGCTTCTTTGGAATTTCAGTTGGTTGAACACGCAGTTCATGGAGAACAGAAAAATCTTGAACACCAGCGATATTGATGGGTTTGATAAGGTAAAGGACCTTGAACATTTTTTTGTTAATTTTTTTTCTGAAGAATTGCTTGTACTTAGAGCAGCAATAACTAACTAATTCTCGATAGCTAGATTATTTTTTATTTATTAACGAGAGTGAGAATGGCTGTAACTTTGTCGATATCAGTGTTTTCAACCTTCTCTATCTACATAATAATATGGCTGGATTTTTGTGCAGAGGAAACTGCCTTCCCCAGGATTTCAGGTTGAGGTCGTGCTAGTAGAGTATGATGGCACTGTTTCAACCAGGTCAAATATTGAAACTGCTGTGAAGAAATCAGATGAAGGTTCAAGTACTGCTCCTGCATCAGTTGATGCAGGTACAACTGCACCAAACCAAAATAAAGACTCAGCAAGTAATGATAAAGATGATGTGTTCTCGGATAGTGAGGCAGAGGAATCAGTATCTTCCAAACAAAAGCAGGCTCAAGCATCCTCTGCAGGGGGTGAAACAGCTGCCACACCTGCCCCTAGTTCTGGAACTGATAACAAAACAGAAAAAGTCGCCAGTTTAACCCAAGCAACTGAACAGTTTTCTCTGGGAAACACGGGCTCCCAGCAGTCGCATGCCCCTGCTCAGCCTAAAATTGAAGCCGTGGGTGGAACTGTCTCAAGCCTTGAGGCTAACAACTCCCAAAGTGAATTCAAAGCAATGGCTGCTGATGCATCTGTTTTTACCTTTGGAGATGATGAAGACTACGAAAGTGAGTGAGCAAGGAGGAGCACTTGTGTCCCTCCTACAAAGATCTGTACATAAATCAGTTTGCTGGTCATACGCGTACCTGTTGGTGATGTGTTCCGCCAAGGTCTTTATCTGGCTTGTTATTTTTTGTTAGTCAAAAGGCAGGCTGGAGGCGACAATAATCAGTGCATTATTTTGTGGCATCAAATTAGTGGGAATTGTTTCATTACTTTTATTGAGAAAAAGTTGTACTGCTCTGTACATTAGTAAATTGATATTATTTGGAAAGGGTTATAAGCAAATTTGCTTCTGCTTCTTACTTTGAATTTCAAGAACATAAGCTGTTTTGTGCCAGGCTCTTCTGCCCACTGCCCTCGAAAACAATCCCATGGAAATCATGGGCTCGCGACCTGGTTCTTGCTTCTGTTCGTGGTTGTGATTGTCAGCAACGAGACGCGAACACAACAGCCCTAGCCCATTCTTTTATCTGCGCGTGAAGAATAGCATTTAACCTGATTATTTGTGGACTTGGACCATTTCAACTACTCGGATCATCGCTGTAAGACATTATCTTGGTCACTGTCAATAAAAGACGCAGTGAAGGTGGGCCCTCGTTTCGTACATTTTTGAAAAATAATGAAGGTGGGCCCCCTAGTTGCCTTCCAGATTGTACAAGTCCTGGGTCAACAGGCTGTGTCTCTTAATTTAAAGAACAGATAATTAAAAAAAACGCTGTGCTCACTTGTTTGTAGCTGGTGAAATGATCTAAAATTATTCCAAGGAATAATCTAATTTTATGGCCAAGAATATGTCGTATTTGGTAACCATGTTTTGTTAATTTCCAATTTCCAATTTCTACCTCTACTCGGACAAGAAGAATACTTTTAATTTTTTATAACAAGAGAAAAACTCAATGCTATATTTATTTTCCCCGAAAAAAATTAAGCAAAAAAACGTTGACATCAACCTAAAAGAAAGAAGGAGAGAAGGCTGAATTTGATTTGGCAGGAGACTCGTGGTGAATGAGAAAGAGCGTGTTACTGACGAAGGCGCGTAAACCAGTTTCCAAACATTAAAAACGAAATTACCCAGAAAATCACTGCAGTTTTTCTTTCTTCGGACCCGTGAAAAAACAACCAGACACGCCCTGACGCGCATATATAAACGTGATGCTTAAAACCAAGCAGCGATAGATTAATCAGCCTCGGACGTGGTTTTATTTCAAAGTCAACCGTATTGTGGATAAATATTACAAGCCTCCTCCCTTTTCTTTTCTCTCATAGCTATCTTTGTAAAATGTCGGTTTCTGGTATTCAAGGCCATCTTCTTGAAGTCACCGGTATATTTTTTTTCTTCTTAATTTTGTTTCATTTCACGTGATTAAGCAAACGCTTTATTTCGTTCTTCTTTTTTGTTTTGAAATTGATTGTTATTTGTTTCTTTATGCAGTTGTTGGGTGTACTAAATTGAAGGACACTGAATGGATTTCGAGACAAGATCCTTACGTTTGTGTTGAATATGGTAGCAGCAAGTTTCGCACAAGAACCTGCACTGGTACTTAATCTTCTATTATTCTGCACATAGATCTCAATCTGGCTTTAATTTGAAGTTTATTTTGAGCAGAACTGGTATTTATAATGATTGTTTTTTCTTAGATGGAGGCAAAAATCCTACATTCCAAGAGAAGTTTATGTTTACACTAATTGAAGGGTTAAGAGAGATAGGTGTTGCTGTTTGGAACAGCAATACCCTAACTTTTGATGATTTTATCGGCAGCGGAAAGTAATTAGTCTTTAACCTCTTTTACTTAATTATGCTTTTCTCTGTTGATCCTTGTGGCTTTTGGCTTTAATTTGACGTTGATTTTTTTTTTGTTTATGTTACTGTGTATAGGATTCAATTGCACAAGGTTCTATCGCAGGGTTTTGACGATACAACTTGGCCACTTCAATCTAAAACTGGAAGGTAATTGTAACTGCAATTTGCATGATTTAACTGCGAAAGAGGATTGGTCTAGCTTTATCTGTTAAGTTCCCTTTCATTGAATGCCAATATTCTGAAATAGTGATTTCTATTTGATTAGAATGGGGCGATTACCTTCTTTTGAAAAACATGTGTTCTGATTTTGATGGTTTGTACATAGAATTAATGATGGATTGGTAAAGTTGGGGCCTGAGCTCGAGACTTTTTGTCTCCTGTTTTGCAAGAGTACTAATGAGATACAAGCCATTTGGTATATTGCGTTGAATTCATATCAAAGAAGGAAAATGAAGATTTTAGACATTGAATTGGATGTCAGTTAGAGTGCATGTCTACAGATACATGCGATATTTTTTTGCATTGACAAACTGTTGTATGATTTGATTTTGTGGTGATGTTATACCATATTGGAAATCAATTGCAAATTAATTTTGGTGCTTTCCACTATATTTACTTTCAGTTTATCAACTTTTATGTGGTAGATTTCTTCCCACTGGCCACTGAATGCTATTGTTTGCAATTTGGTGAGGTTTCTCCATCTGTATGCATTCAACTTTGTGAGGCAAAGATGGGGAAGAAATGACCACTCAAGTTTGAAACACAGGACTAGGATATTGCCTTAATGCTTTGTGGAGGATATTGTCTTTCCATTTTGAGGCTGAAAGAATACAACTCTCTGCTTCTCTTTAGAGTGACCATATTATTTTTGGGGCAGATATGAAGTGGCTCATATGCATATTTCATCCTTATACTATGTTTGTTTAGGAGGGTTGAGGGGTAGAGGAGGAAAAGATGGGGCTAAAACCCTCCCATCTTTGTTCCGGTTTCACTACTAAATGGAAGGAAAGGTGGGGTTTGGAGGGTTCAAACCCTTCAAATAAATTAAAAATCTTAACACCCCAAATTAGGTTGTTTAGTGGGGTTAAGATTATTAAATGACACAAATAACCCTTACTAAGAATAAGAAGTGTTTAATGGGGTTAAGATTATTCAAAATGACACATAATCTTTACTAAGATTAAAAAACTAACTTCTTTTTACCCATTAAGGCTATTTTTGTAATAGTCACTCTTACTTTTTTTTTTAATCTCCATTCCCTTCCTTTCCATTCCATTCCCTTGCATAACCAAAAAAGAAGTGTTTAGGGCCCACTTGGTGGTGTGGCGTGGTGCGGTTGAAACTGTGTTTTCCACCAATCATAATTTTAAAAGTGTTTGGTTAATCAACACACACCACGGTTTTGCATGGGTCCTACTAAAAACTCTCTTGAAACCTTATTTAAGAAAAGCTACAAATTGTAGCTTTTCTTAAACCTACATTTTAAAATTGTAATCCCAAAAACTACCATAATGCCAAACACACACCAACCCCACCCTTCCATCCAAACATGGTGTTAATAAATTTTCACAACCCCTCCATTCCTCTACCAAATTAGTTAGGCTAATTTCATATCCCATAAAAAGTTGCATTGATACTCCTGGATTAGATATCAATAAACCAAATATGTTGCGTCATTGATAACAGATGCACACACAGCCATGTTTTTGCTCCAAATCATGATGTGGGAGTTCACTGGTTACATATGTTTTTCGCCTGTTTGGTAGTAGTCTCATAGCACATCTTTTCTAAAGTGTGCATTTGTTTTTTTCCGTGATCTCAGGTATGCTGGAGAAGTAAGATTGATAATACACTATGCAAATGCCAATGTAAGCTATCTCTATGGTGCTGTTACAACTTACAATTACATATACTGAAAGAGCTCTTATCTTTTATGAAGATATTTTGATTGGTGGAAGCTGAATAACTGTGTATTATTTCTTGCAGAAAGCAGCAGCAGGCTATGCTCCTTCAGCACCACAATATGGAGCCCCTGTTCCTCAAGTCTCATATTACTCTGCACCACCACCAGCGCATGGAGCTCCTTATGGACAACCATCGACAGCATACACAGGCTCATCTCCTTATCCATCATACCCTCCTAGTTCAGCTTATCCACCATCAGTGTATCCCCCACCACCAGCTGCAACTTATCCTCCTGCACCGTATCCGGCTCCTTCAGCATATCCTCCACAACCATATCCACCTCCACCTCAAGCTTCACCCTACTATCCTCCAGGTAACTGAACGTTTTTCGTACTTAGAGAGTCAGAGACTGATATTCTTTCGGGAAATAATGTTAAAATAATCATTTTGACTCCTTTTTTTTCTCTCCCTCCAGGCCCGTTTCCTGGAATCTATCCTCCACCACCGTACTAAAGTGATGCTTCATGATGTCCAGTGTGAAGAAGCTACAAGTAGAATGAACTGCTTTGTAAAGAACACTAGGTTTTAGTGATGCTAGTTTTTCCTCCACCCTGAGGAGTTCTTTATATTTCTTGACCAAGTTTTTTCCATGGATATATCTCACTTTGCAAGATAATTTTATTACTTGTTGTATGCTTTCTTGGGCTGTTAATGACCAGCTGTCGCAGCGTGTTTCAGTAATGTAAAGAGTTCAGTGTGCTTTCATTCAGAGACTGTTTTAGATCTTCCTGCTGCTATGCTCGTGCTCCAACTTTAGTTTTCATCATCTGTATGTTATTCCTCCCACACGCACACAGATGAACACTCGTGCACACAAACACAGAGATACATACCCGCTCCAGGGATCTTACTCTTGACAAACAACAGGCTAGAGCCAACCCATCAATGCGAAGGTAAGACCTGGGTAATGTTTGCTTAGCAGTTCAGATCGTCTCATGTAAAAAGGATATTTAGTCATCTGTACGACAAGAGGATACCAGTTATCGCCCTTGTGGGCTGAGCTTTATTTGAAAGCCTTGGATTAGTGCCCTTTCAAATTAAGATCCCAGCTGATGCATTTCGGATTGCAGTAACCCTAACGTCACCAAGCTTTAGGCACCCCGAGTATCTCTTTTGATACTTGGAATGCGATTAATTACCCATCACCAACAGCTTACAGCAAGGACTTCATTTTTTTTTAAAAAAAAAAAGAAGAGGAAAACCCAAAATCTTGACAGACGGGCTTGCAATTTGTTGCAGGATAAGCATTGACAGGGTCAGACTTCTAAGCCAGTGTCTAAGAATATTACTGGTTTAAACTTTAATCAAATTATTAGGTGAGTGGTTGCTTTCACTCTTGAAGTACAGTATGAGTAGGTGCTTTCTCTGTTGATTTAAAGTTTAAATCTTTATCGTTAGAGCTCATCATTTTTACCTTTGCATTGATGGGATAGGTTAACTAGAAGCACTTGGTTCAAGAGATGCATGCGTTCATTGGCCTGTCTTTCGGTTAGAATCTCTAGTATTAATCCCACGTCCTCTTCCAGCATTTGATCATAATCATCACCCATTAACTTAATCGATCGAGATCTTCCAACATCATTAATTATGAGCACTTGTAAATCATTGGCTTTGCGCTGGGCCTGGAATATACAATATCACAGTCCAGATGTATCTTATATCATTGGATTTTCAAAAAAAAAAAAAAAAATAGTTTTTTTATGTTTTGACATATTAATATTAAAAATAATTATTTTTTTAAAAAATATTTTCTTAATTTATTTTCAAATAAAAAACACATTAAAAACTAACCATACACACGCGTAGTGTAGTGGCTGCCATGTGACTAGTTATTCGAGGATGAGTCAAAGGTGCCAGGTTCAACTGGGCACTTTATTAAGCAGTTGTGTGATGGACGCGTACACAGTTTTCTGGGGTCACAGGCAAAGTGAGACATCATTGGTGAGCTTGAAAGGTTTTAGTTATAGTGGATGACAAATTTACCTCTCTGACTAGTGAGCGCTTTGTGGTTTGATTTTTGAATCTTTAAAGCAGCCATTGTGAACGAAACACAATAAAGATAGAAACCAGCCACAGTCACCAAAAAGCTTGAGGTGCTTGGAAAGCATGGTGCTATGGCAACAACAGATCAAATTAACGTTTTCATTTTTATTCACTAAAAGCTGATTTAATCGCAATGGTGGATTATTATTGGACCTAATCTTTCATAAATGCCCTGGCTATATTATGATGTCGACAGCCATGGAACCAAGTACTGATTCGGACTTGGCTCGGTGGTTAAAGTTGGCATTCACCTTGTTTATGTCCCCATTAATTGAAATGTACTTGTGAAATTATAGTCTACAAGGTGAGAATGCTATAATTTACTAAAAATTGCCACGACATCACCATTTTTTCCTCTCAAAAAACAACGATAACACCGGAACTCCCAGAAGCCCTGCCATGGTGGATTGATTCTCAATACTCGAGATATCATTTGGTGAGTGGGAAAGTGTTGCTTAGAACCAAATATTGGAGAGCTAAACTCGGTGCTAAAGATTGTTAATTTTGACTATCAACAAGGATGATATTGCAGCTAATTCATGCATGATGCTTATGATGAAAAGGTGGAGTGCGATTTGCTGACGAATAACAGTGCATCGACTCTTGCCAAGACGGGCGAGATTACGACCATGAAATTTCCTTCCTCGACTCCTTGATTTCAAGATTAATGCCACTAGTAAAAGAGAATCTACATGGAAGTGGGACTCGAGCCATATTTTTTTGCATCATTGCAAGTGGATGCTTGAAATAGATCCAAGATGCAAGCTACCAAAATTATTCTGGGGAAGAGTACTAAATGTTATCATGTGTGGTGCTGTCTCGGAAGTTAACTTGTGTCTACATACGAGAAGAAGACCTCTTGGAAGTTCCTCGGTGTTAACTTCTGTAAGGTCAATAATCCCTTTTGTCCACCACGTTGTTGAATAATTTTACATGTGTTAGGTACATTTTAAAAAAGAAGAAGATGAATTTACTTCCCAAGAAATGTAAATCGAGATGCGGAAATTGTTCAAACACATGATCATGCTCTTCGATTCTTAAGAATATAGCGTGGAAAAATGCCCGCTGGCTCGAACTGTTGATAGTCTCTCAACAGTCACCCACTGCGTGGAAAAATGGGAATGAGACCAATTATGTTGACCGTGACAATGGTGGTATGATTCATCTGCTTGGTTGAGATTAAAATTATAATTTCTTATTAATCGAGGAGATTTAGTGGAGTTAGCTGAAGCATATGCATCGTGAGGGAAACTTTGAATGTATGATTGGCGCCGCGATGTAATTGCTTTACGGAAATATATTTACATCACAAAATATATTAATTTATATTTTCTTTGAATATTTTTATATCCTTATAACAAAAAATCTAAAATCATTCCAAAAACAATTAAATTACTGATTTTTCAACACATATGCGCTTTACAGAAAAAAAACATTAATATATTTTAATTTTTATGTAGTTATTCCGATCTCATAACCTAAATTACAAGTCTTACGGTTTAGCCTTATTGACTCGAATAATTTCTTTATCTTTTTTTTTAAAAAAATTTTGTCAACTTCATCTTTTAACATAGAGTTAATCGAGAATTAAACTTCATAATTTTTTTTTATTTGTTTTTTATGGAGCTATTACGATGTCATGATCCAGGAAACGAGTTTTGCGGGTTAG
>Ga0325403_1004500_pt1 | contig 12969 bp, 9 predicted proteins | sample PopdelMetagenome_19_FD_205665 | JGI IMG/M metagenome (GOLD analysis project Ga0325403, IMG submission 205665) | Populus deltoides microbial communities from Bellville, Georgia, United States - Xylem-PdKOR-R4 | ecosystem: Host-associated > Plants > Phyllosphere > Stem > Wood/Secondary xylem...
TTTTTTTTTCAATGTTTATATTGACGCACCATGGTTATGGATGAGACTTTAGTACTTTACTCTCTGATTGATGTACTGTTGAACTTGTTGGCCAAACAGGCTGCTCAAGTCAATTCAATGGTTGGATCTTTTGTTTGGGTGGAGGATCCTGAGGAAGCTTGGATGGATGGGGAAGTTGTGGAAGTTAATGGTGAAGAAATTACAGTAAACTGTGCATCACGGAAGGCGGTGAGTTGTTGAGTTGTTTCCAGGACCTTATATCAAGTTCTCATAACAGAATTGAGAATGTTTTTTGTTTATTAAAAAAGCTTGCTCTTCAAAACCACCCCAGCTCATTATATGATATCTGGTCTGATAGATCCAAATGCTTTCCTGTCTACATTCCATGTCTGATTTAAAATATATATGGTTTTATTGGCTAGTCCATTCAAATGCTTCTTGCGTGAAGGTTTGATCGTTTTTTTTGGCTTGTAGCGAAACAGGTTTCATCCTTATATTTACTGGAAGTTGAGGAACTAAAATTTGGTTATACTCTGTGAAAAGAAAGTGTTAGCAGTCAAATCAAGTCAGTGTCTTACATGATAAATTGTGTGAACTGTTTTGTTATTTTTAAAGTTTTAATGAATTGATGAAAACTGATAAATTTACTAGCAAGTCATTTCCCTGTTGTGCATAACATTCTTAAAATGCTGCTCGGGAAGTGAATGAAAATGGGCTATAACTTCTTTGGGACCAATTCATTGATGGAGTTGATTTTTATCTTGTATTCTTTCGTTTTGCATGAATTTAGAAGTGTTTGAATTGGATTTATATTTTAATCTTAAGTTATTATCTTATCCTTCAATTTGTAGTTTCTACATTTGACATGTAAAGGGTAAAATTATCTTTTTTGTTGAAATAAAGATAAAAAAGATGAAATGATCATTGCTGGTGGAACTTTTGGCAAATCCAAACTATATTGATCAGGCTTATAATTGGTATGGATTTAAGAGTTGAGTTCAATATGCATTCCAGCCTAGCAAACAAAAAAAATTACTTTAATTGCTCAATCAATTGAATGCCACACAAATATTGGGTTTCCAAACAGCCTCTCAAGGAACTTGTTTTCTAATTATTATCTGGAGAAATGACTAGGAACGCAAATAAAGATACATTGATATTGCCTTCAGTTAACTATTTAAGCAGCAAGGGGCCATGGAGGTTGTCCCCCCCACCCCTGAATTTTGCTTCTTGTTGCTGTTGGCATTATTACTGGAACCTTGGTTGAGTGATTGAAAATATAACACCAAAGCACATGTAGGAGTATTGGTGAAATTTGCTTGTTGATAGAAGAAAGATGGTTTCTGCCTCCCCTTTAAAAGAATACATTCACAAATGCACATGCACTTATCTTTATGTTCCATGCAAAGAGGTTTAAGGTGTCAAATGTTCTTGCTTTTGGACAGAAAAGTCGTATAAATTTTATTAAACCACAAAAATATCCTCAGCGGCTTATATCATGAAAGTTTTAAATTGATTTACGTGGTGGGATTCACAAATAATTTAATGAAACCCTTAATACATCAAATCGAAAGATTTTCGTCCTACAAATACAACAATGTTTGAATTCAATATAGGTTCTGAATCTTATAATCGAAAAGTTGAAATGAGGAGAATTTAGTTTTTTTCTCTTTGTTTCATATTGGCATAGATTTCATGTTAATCCTGCAGTTATAAAATGTGTGTCAATGCCTAGTCCATTTATTGTTATTTAAAACTCTAATTCTTATATTAAAAAAAGTCAAAGTTAGGACTATATCAATATCCCCTCTTCTTTCATATTGACTTAAAAAGTACATGTTAATTCCATATTAATAAAATGTGTTTTGATGCCTAGTCCACTGTTCAATTACTGTACATCGGAGTTGAGACTAAGTTTGTGGATTGTTTTCTTTTGTTGCTTTTGTAGGTTTTTGCTAAAGCATCTAATGTTTTTCCAAAGGATCCTGAATTTCCTCCATGTGGCGTTGATGATATGACCAAGCTGGCATATTTGCATGAACCAGGGGTTTTGCAGAATCTTAGATGTAGATATGATATAAATGAAATATATGTAAGTCTTAATAAATGATCTGTATCAGCCCATTTCTTAACTTTGATGTTTGGCAGAAATCTTTGAAAGAGGGATGCTGTTTAGTCAGGCAGCTACTCCCTTTTATTTTAATAATATAGATTTCTGTTGCCTCTTTTGTCTTTACTTCTGAGTGTGAATTCTTTTTTAATCTTCTTCACTAGTTGTGTATGGTTAATGAAAGTTTTTCCTTTGAGGTATACGAATAACTAAACTCCCAGTGCTGATTCCAGACTTACACAGGAAATATATTGATTGCTGTGAACCCTTTCCGAAGACTTCCTCATTTATATGATAATCATATGATGGAACAGTATAAAGGGGCAACCATTGGTGAGTTGAGCCCACATCCTTTTGCCGTGGCAGATTCAGCATACAGGTGGTTTGTCATATGCTATGTTTGGTCTCAATTATCAAGTACTTTCAAATTACCTTGTGGTTGAACTAATAGTAAGATGTTAAAATTTTCAGACAGATGATTAATGAAGGAATAAGCCAGTCAATTTTGGTTAGTGGGGAAAGTGGAGCTGGTAAAACAGAGAGTACAAAAATGCTCATGCGTTATTTGGCCTACACAGGAGGGAGGGCTGCAGCTGAGGGACGGTCTGTGGAGCAGCAAGTTTTAGAGGTAATTTCTTACATATTTATTGATCTAAGTAGTTGGCTTGCGAAGTCAATGTATTTCACCTTATGTTGTGAGATGCCATTGTTTATTTCTGCAAGTAAGCCTGCATTGTTAACCCCTTGGTTGGCTGTTAACTTTTCTCTCTTCATTCTGTGTTTGGCAGTCCAATCCTGTTCTGGAAGCATTTGGTAATGCAAAGACACTGAGAAATAATAATTCAAGGTGGGAAACCTAAATTAAAATGTTCTCTCTCTGTTTTTTTTTTTGTAACTTTAATGTTGTAAGATAGAATCTTTTGGTTGATTGAGACAATCACTTTACTGAATTTGAATACAATGCAATTGCAGCCGTTTTGGTAAGTTTGTGGAGATTCAGTTTGATCAAAGTGGGAGGATTTCAGGAGCTGCTATTAGAACGTATTTACTGGAACGCTCCCGTGTTTGCCAAGTGTCTGATGCTGAGAGAAACTATCATTGTTTTTACATGCTCTGTGCTGCGCCAGAAGAGGTAAGTTGCTGTTCATTTGTTTTTTCTGAAATGTTTTTGGGGAAAGACCGTGGCAGTGCAAAGATCATTTGATGTGTCATTCTTCTCTTTAGCTCCATTATCCTAGTAGAAATTCATCTAAATTTCAACCAGAACAAAAAGGATGCTCTGATGCCTATACCATCTGAGTGTATGTTAAAGGTGAAAGTGAATGCCATGTCTCCATCTGTAACCCTTGATTTCAGAGGAAATAGCAGCCTAATAGCTAATCTTCCAATCAGTTTGATATGGCTATTCAAGTCAATTTTAAAAAGTTGCTGTCCTGGGATAATAGTTCATTTTTTAACACTCTCTATAAGCTTGGATATTGTGTTTGATTTGTCACGTTGATACATCATCCTCTATAATTTTTCTGCTAAACTTGTACCTGGATATTCTATTAGCTTAAAATTATATTATCTACTAGTAAGCTTAGTGTCTTATGATCGCTTGTTTCCAAATGCCACTATCAGGTTATAGAGAAGTACAAATTGGGAAATCCTAGAACATTTCATTATCTTAATCAATCAAATTTCTATGATCTGGATGGAGTGAATGAGTTCGAGGAGTATCTGGCGACCAGAAGAGCTATGGATATTGTTGGGATAAATGCTAATGAACAGGTTGGGTATCTGATTGAGTATTTGTTGTATGGATTATCCATATGAAAATATTTACTAAAATTTCCTTTCACAGGATGCAATATTCCGAGTTGTGGCTGCAATACTACATCTAGGCAATGTGGAGTTTGCTAAGGGAAATGAAATAGATTCTTCTGAACCTAAGGATGATAAGTCTCAGTTTCATCTCAAGACAGCAGCTGAACTTTTGATGTAATTGATAATTAATTTTAGCTATCTTTAAACTTCTGCTGTGATTTTGATCTCTTGATTTGTCAAGCACTTCCTATGATCCACTGTTTTTGTTTAGGTGCAATGAGAAGTCTCTTGAAAACTCATTATGCAAACGTGTGATAGTAACTCGTGATGAGAGCATAACAAAATGGCTTGATCCAGATGCTGCAACTGTCAATAGAGATACTTTGGCCAAAATTGTTTATTCGAGATTATTTGACTGGTATGCTGTAATGTATTTTATGCTTGCATACATGATGCATCATCATTCATTACCATTTTATCGCAGTGAATGGTTTAGCGTTGTCTAATGTCTTGAACATTTGTTGCCCAGGATCGTAAGCACGATAAACAACTCTATTGGTCAAGATCCTAATTCCAAATCTTTAATTGGAGTTCTGGATATATATGGATTTGAGAGTTTCAAGACAAACAGGTGCTTAACTGGTATGCTTTTGTTTTCATCATTTATGGAGGTTAATTTCTTGCAGAAAAACTGCATGAAATTCCCATGTTTCTTTTACCGGGGAAAGTCAATATTTATTGCCATTTGGAAGTTGATGGCGATGATCTGTTTTTCTTATAATTTATGAGATAAATTATGTGGGTTGGGATGATTTTGCTCATGCAAACACTTGTAACCGAGGAACCTCAGCAATAGCTCTGCTCACAATGGCAAGCACGGTTCCTTTTGTTTGTTTGATGACTTATATATAGATAATGTAATTCTAAAAAGAGGGCATCTCATCTCGGCATGGAAATATACTTTACTGTCTGTCATGCAAATTCAAGTCTAATATCATTAAGTTTGCTACAGTTTATACTTGCATTTATTTTTGTAGTGTTGCTTGCTTGTTTCAGTTTTGAGCAATTTTGTATAAACTTGACCAATGAAAAGCTGCAGCAACACTTCAACCAGGTTTGAGCATGAGATACTTGCTCAAGTTCATTAGCATTCATCAGAACCCTTGAATGATGAATGGTCATTTATCTTACCCTGATATTTTGTTTGACAGCATGTCTTCAAGGCGGAGCAAGAAGAATATACAAAGGAAGAAATTGATTGGAGTTACATAGAATTCATTGATAACCAGGATATTCTTGATCTGATTGAGAAGGTGTAGTATTTTTCTTTTAAATTTTTTCTCTTGGCATGAAGCATTTTACATCACATATTTGCATCAGCTTTAGATCCAGTCTCAAAAACTAAGTGATTAGGCCTCCCTCTGGCTATCTTTGTGCAAAATCTATATTACAGTTAAAATAAGTGGTGTTCTGTGGTACAATAACCATGCAGATTAACCTTGTTTTGTTGTCTTTTCCATCTCTATGTCTCTCCTTTATTTTATTTTCCTTCTATATTTTTTAATAGACAAATGTTCAATTTTGTATGGGATATTGCTGTTAATATTTTGTGTTTGAGGTGCCAAAGCATTCCAAAGACCAAAACTGTGTTGATATCTAACTCCAAATTCAGATAAGGGTTGCCTTTTGTTACAATGCCAGTTAATCGGATTTATTGCTACCATTAACATAATTGCATATAAATGCTGTAAGCTGCCAAAGTTAGGGTCTTTGATGTTAGTTTTTTATTGCTAACAGTGGAAACTACAATATCTACCTTTCTAAGATGATGTTAAATTAAAGCTAATACTGACTTTGGCTTGTAGGGATGGGATCTGACGAGTTATTCAATTCAATTTATTTTTTTCTCCTTTCATGTACAAGCACGTGTCGTATACCCACCTTTTGAAACAGTTAGTGCTGTTGTGTCTCATAATTACTGTGCCTATCAAGTAAAGCTCAAGGACAATAAAGACTGCCAAGTAATTTGCTTGTCATTGCATCTTAAGCAGTGTCCCTTGTTGCTTCAATTAGTCAAGAAAGTCAGCTCAGTGGCTTCTTGATATCCAAAAGCGTGTTTTCTGTTGTAACTTTATATTCTTGTCCAGTTATTTATTTTGTTGTGTAGTAAATGTGCTCTTTTCTTCTAAGAACAATCAAATACTATTTTGATTGTAGAAATGGAACCACTGATGAGATTGATCGTGATATTTCCTTGCAAGTTAAATAGTTTTCAGATTTTATGTTATTGTGATTCCTATTGGATGTTGGCTTTGTGTTACTTGCATTCATTGAATGTTCTCTCTATTCCTGCTTTTTGTTTTTTTGTTGTTGTTGCATTTCAATCTGGTACATATTTAAGCATCATAAAAGAGGATCTGACATGATGGATGTTCTTTTGTGTTTCATCTTTCTAATATGTACTCTTACGATTTCAGAAACCTGGCGGCATCATTGCTCTGCTTGACGAAGCTTGGTATGTATGTTGTAGAAAACATAGGACAACTCTTCCTCCCATTCAGTCGATGCAGACATTAAAAAGAGTATTTTGGTCTGTCCAGAAATTTTCCATTGATATGGTAGTGATATATTAGCTTTTGTTTGTTGTTTGCAGTATGTTTCCTAGATCAACACATGAAACATTTGCAGAAAAGCTTTATCAGACTTTCAAAGACCACAAACGTTTTAACAAACCTAAGTTAGCTCGCAGTGACTTCACCATTTGTCATTATGCTGGAGATGTAAGTATTCTCTGCCTTTTGGTACATATGAGATTGTGCCACAATGCTAGTTCTTCATGCAGCAACTAAAAAGTGAAGTGCAGCTTAATACTCATCACAGGAGAATCTTGATTGTAGGTGACATATCAAACTGAACATTTTCTGGATAAGAACAAGGATTATGTTGTTGCAGAGCATCAAGCTCTTCTCAGTGAGTCCAAGTGCTCCTTTGTTTCAGGCCTGTTCCCACCATTGCCTGAGGAATCTGCCAAATCATCCAAGTTCTCATCAATAGGTTCTAGGTGTAAGGTCAGTTTATGTTCAAGCGTGCATAAGTTTAATGTGTGTTAATTAACATTTTCAACATTTTTCAGTTTTAACCCTTTCTCTCTACAGCAACAACTACAAGCATTGCTTGAAACACTGAGTGCTACTGAGCCACATTACATTCGTTGTGTAAAACCGAATAATGCTCTAAAGCCATCCATCTTTGAGAATAATAATGTTTTACAACAGCTGTGTTGTGGGGTAAGATTCAAGATTGTGGTCATTTCATGTGTCATGGAATTTCTTCATTGATAAAAACCCTGCCCGGCATGTATACTTTTCTGATTCCAGGGAGTGATGGAAGCAATTAGGATTAGCTGTGCTGGATATCCCACCAGGAAGACTTTTGATGAATTTGTTCGTCGTTTTGCCATTCTGGCACCAGATGTGCTGCATGGCGGGTAGCTTTTTAAATTTCTCCTTTAAATTTGTTTCTTAATTCTAGTTTTTGTTTATTTATTTATTCTTTCTTGGATTTGAATTGAATTAAATGTCCCTTTTCATTTTCTATTATTTATGCCTTGATAGCTGCGATGAGGTTAGTGCTTGCAAGATGCTTTTAGAGAAGGTGAACCTCAAAGGTTATCAGGTATATTTTCAGTAATACCTTTTTAAGAATAATGAATAATCTTAAGGTATATCTTTTCTCTTGTAATTCATTTATAATCTATGTTCAACTATCTGAATTTCTGTCTTGTTCATGCTCACATGGATATGTACATGCAAGGAATGACTATCAGTCAAGCAATGAATGCATGTTGAAATCTTGTTTTAAATCATGAGCTCTCTTTGGAATCTACTAATCTACATTTTTTTTCCTATAAATTGTTGGGTTAACCATAAAAGCATCCCCTAAACTATGGGCCATTTTGATTGAGATCCCTTAAATTATAAATATCATCATCATTATTATTATTTCTGTCTTCAACTCTCGAGAATTATAAGGTGTTTTGATTGACACCCATCTCATTATGTTGTGTCCAATGTAGTTTGTAAATATCACATACAATTCACATGTTTTCCTTAAAAAGTACAAAAAAAGTCATAAAACCATCAAGGGCTAATTTCATGATGATAATTTGATCATATAGCATATGATGTTTTTATATAATATTGGTCAAGGTTAATTTTTTAATGTTTCTTGACTAATTATTGATGATATTTTGATATTTTATAAGAAAACTTGTGAAACTGAGATGTTTTAACAGAAACATGGATGGAATGTAATGGAAGTGGTGTCAATCAAAACACCTTGTCGTTCAGGGGTTGAAATTAGAAAAAATAAATAAATTAGGGTGTCAATCAAAAAGACTTATAGTTTAAGGGGTGTTTGTACAGATTAGCCTATGTTGTTGTTATGGCATATTTTCTGCATTTGGAATCTACCAGCATATTTGTTTTGTACTAAATTCCCAAGGTACTTAAAGAGTGTCTTATTGAATAATTTCTATTGCAGATTGGCAAAACAAAAGTTTTTCTTAGAGCTGGTCAGATGGCGGAGCTAGATGCTCATCGAAGTGAGCTGTTAGGAAGATCAGCAAGCATCATCCAGAGGAAAGTTCGTTTGTATTTTTGTCGCAAAAGCTTTATCTTATTGCGGCAGTCTGCCATTCATATCCAAACTTTGTGTAGAGGTACCTGTAGCTTCCTATTCATGCACCACCTCTTAGTTAATTTGACTGTGGTGTAGTCCATGAAATTATTGAATTTTGAATGTATGGGTCAATGATTGAAATCGTATCAGCTCATGCTTTATTTAATGTGATTGCAGCTGAAGTAGCACGCAATAGGTTTGAATGCCTGAGAAGAGAAACTGCTTGTTTGAAAATCCAGAAATATTCTCGCAGGTACCTTGCAAGTAAAGCATACAACAATTTGTGCTTCTCAGCTGTCTCCATTCAGTCATGCATGCGTGGAATGGCTGCTCGTAATGAGCTTTGTTTCAGGAAGCAGATGAGAGCTGTGATTGTCATCCAGGTTAATTCCAAAACCTCATAAGAAATTGGTTATGACTTTCTTATGTTATTTTTTCTTTTCTTTGCTCTTCATTTCACCTTCTTTCTTCCATTTTGGGGAAGCAAAGAGTGAAGCACACTTGTTTTGCAAAAGCTGTCTAGCCATTCCATATAGTTAGGCAATAGATGATTGTGAGCATGTCTGAATGTATATGACAATAGCATTGTTTTTTATTTTCAATAATAATAATTCATCAAAAGGTTGCTCAACACAAGAACAATGGACATAGCCAGTGTATGACTGCAAATGTGAGGTGTATTGTGCTTAGGGACATGGGATTAAACCTTGTCTTTCTCTGCCGTGATCTTAAAGGATGAGATAGGGCTACCCAAAGTTGAGTGGCCAGCTTTTGACAAATCACCTGACATTAATTGTCATGGCTGACACTTTGATGGAAATGCAGTCATTTGCTGCACATCTGTTGATTGGATTTTCTATTATGTTTTTCACTATATATGCTTTCTTAATCTATTGGAAATCTTGCTTTTGCAGAGTCAATGCCGAAAACATTCGGCCCAACTTTATTATTTGAGGTTAAAACGAGCAGCAATTGCCACTCAATGTGCCTGGAGAGGGCGGGTTGCTCGTAAAGAATTACGGAAGCTTAAAATGGTGATCTCGTCTTTCTTTATTTTCTATTTTCTTCTCCATTAAATTATATCTAAGATTGCAAATCCTGCTTTGCAAATTTTTTTGTCCATATTTCTTTTTTGCTTCAACCGTTCCATAAATAATCTGATAATGAATTTTAGTATTATTTTTATTCCTAGAATAAACTTGGGTTGGGCCTAAAAGCTGGTTGGGATTGCCACTACAGAAAAATTGGTTATTTTATTCATGAAGGGAACCTTGTGTTTTTGCTAAAGTAATCGATCAATTCTCTCTCAAGTTTCCTAACATCCCTTCTTGGGTTTCTGTGCAATTGTTGTGTCCTTGGGTGCCTCCAGTACAGTTTTCTTTAATCGAATTTTGCACTTAGAGAAAAAATGATCGATTTTTAAAACCATTTATCTTGCCTCATTTGCATGCAGAGCTGCTTGGGTAACATAAATCTGCATAATTTAGTCTTTGCTCCACCCAAATTCCATCCCTTAAATACCCGAACTGTTCAAAATTGCCCCATTGCTTGTGGTTTCCTAAAGCAGTTTTATTTGCTAATATTTCATTGACTCTTCTAATATGTCTGCAGGCTGCTAAGGAGACTGGTGCTCTCCAAGCTGCAAAAAGTAAACTGGAAAAGGAAGTTGAAGAACTCACCTGGCGTCTGCAGCTGGAGAAACGAATGAGGGTAGGGATGTTTGTTTGTTTGGAATTCTCTTTTCTCCTAAATAAATGAACGACATCATATGAACTTAACTTCCCTCTTGTTTGTATGGTATTTAATAACAATGTATGAAAAGATACAATTCTTCTGTGTTGTGCTCCAGAGAAATAAGATCTTTAGCCATTCACTGTGTTGAGGAATATTGTGTTGAAGTTAAAATTACAATCTAGAATGCGCATATGAATATGCTAGCTTTGTCTATTGAATAGAAGCACAAAGTTGGTTGGATTTGTGTTTTCTGGTTTTTTTTCCCTCTAGTTTGTTAGCTATTTGGTATTGATTGTTTGTAAGTGATGGTTCTATTGAATGCAGGCTGACCTAGAGGAATCCAAAACACAGGAAAATGCTAAATTACGCACAACATTGCAAGAAATGCAGCTTGAATTCCAAGAATCTAAAGCTCTGTTAATCAAGGAACGAGAGTCTATAAAGAAAGAAGCTGAACAAGTCCCAACCATACAGGAAGTCCCAGTTATTGATAATGAACTGGTGAATAAACTTACTGCTGAAAATGAAATGCTCAAGGTAAAGCTTTTTATGCATTGCTATTTTCTTCTAAATGAACTTTCGAGCTGGTACAGGGCTTGTCAAATGACTGTTTGTGTATTGCTTCTATAAGACTGCATTTAGCATACAAATTTGAAAGAGAAACAAGCAAAAAAATCCCATTTGAGGCATGTGCTTCAACTTTCACTTAAATGGTGTTTTGTGGATGACAATGTAGGCTATGGTAAGCTCACTGGAAAAGAGAATTGATGAAACAGAGAAGAAATATGAAGAGACAAGTAAGCTTAGTGAAGAGCGTCTGAAGCAGGCTTTGGATGCAGAGTCAAAGATAATTGAGCTGAAAACAGCCATGCAGAGGTTTCTACAGTGATTTTTTTGTCAAAAGAGTCCAGTACTTAAATTGCATTTTTAAGTCAACACGAAGTGGGATAATGGGATTTTTCCTTGATAACTTAGTGTTAATTATATGAATTTAAATTACTGACAGTTTCCTTTTTCAGGCTTGAAGAAAAACTTTCTGACATGGAAGCTGAGGACCAAGTTCTGCGGCACCAAGCACTGTTCAGTTCATCTTCAAGAAAAATGTCAGAACATTTGGAAATTACCTCTCAGGTAAAGTGCATGAATATTTTTTTTGGTAAACATTTATATTTCTCATGTCATCTCTTGGAAACTTAATATTTTTTTTTATTTTAAATTGCTGCAGCATCTAGAAAATGGTCATCATGTAAGTGAAGAATATAAACATACATAATTTTATTTTATTTAAGATTTATACACCATTTCTGAATGTTCCTGTATTATCTATTGTCCTAAGTGAGCATGCTTCTTCAGGAACCACCAACTCCATCTAAAAGGCTTGGCACAGATGCTGACAAAAAAATGAGGAAATCTCAGATTGAACGGCTACATGTACGTGCTTAAAGATGGAAAAACAGTTTTCCCCCCCTGATTTTTGGTTTGGGAGTTTAATAGTGATGTAATCCTAAATTTACTCCTTTTTTCTGTGATGTAGGAGAGTGTAGATGCTCTAATAAAATGCGTGGAGCAAAATCCTGGGTTTAGTCAAGGAAAACCAGTTGGAGCATTTACCATTTACAGATGCCTTGTCCAGTGGAGATCGTTTGAAGCAGAAAAAACCAGTGTATTTGATCGTCTTATTCAGATGATTGGTTCTGCAATAGAGGTAACTTGATTTTCTCCTTCCATGCATGGTTTATTTTAGAATTATCATGCCTCTAAACCAAACCACAACATAGGTAACTGAAGAAAAAACAGAATTGTTTAGAGTTCTGTGATTCAACATCTAACATTCTGGATGATATGTAATGCTTGCAGAACCAGGATGACAATAATCATATGGCTTACTGGTTATCTAATACCTCAATGCTGCTGTTCTTACTTCAACGAACTTTAAAAGGCAGTGGTGCCAATTCAAATCCACCTCCTCCAACATCATTTTTTGGAAGGATGGCCCAAGTAATGAGATAACCCCCCCTGAAATTTCTTTTGTAGTAATGCTCACATAAAAATGATTTGACAATCTCATATCATGTAACTATATTTTGAAGACGCCTAACTCTACTTTAATTCACAAGATTCTATTCTTCTTTTGTTCTCAAAGTTTTATTTAATGTTCTGTTTATGCAAATGAGTCATTTGAGACCTGGTATTTCTTCAGGGTTTCCGTTCTTCACCTTCTTCCGCCAATCTTAGAGTTGGTAAAGATATACAGATGGTTGAGGCTAAGTATCCAGCTTTGCTTTTTAAACAGCAGTTGACAGCATATGTGGAGACGATATATGGCATTGTTCGGGATAATTTTAAAAAGGATTTATCACCTCTTCTTTCATCATGTATCCAGGTAAACTGACCTTGATTCTACATTTGTGAATCCTGCCATGATATATTTAATGTGCCTTTCGTTTTTCCTATCAGTAAATGGGCAAACCCATTTCATTTTTTCAATGATTCAAAATGTTATCATAATTTATGCTGTAATTTTTGTTGAAAACTAACAAGAATTAAATGATTCAATGCATGATCTTGAAATCTAATTTTAGTGTTAACCATAGAATTTGATGAAGTGTTATCCTCAATTGAATTTCTATATATGT
>Ga0325403_1004504_pt1 | contig 12965 bp, 8 predicted proteins | sample PopdelMetagenome_19_FD_205665 | JGI IMG/M metagenome (GOLD analysis project Ga0325403, IMG submission 205665) | Populus deltoides microbial communities from Bellville, Georgia, United States - Xylem-PdKOR-R4 | ecosystem: Host-associated > Plants > Phyllosphere > Stem > Wood/Secondary xylem...
AGGGTATTGGCCGTATGCAAACTCAGAAAAAATATTTTTTATATTTAATTAAAACACTGTTTATAGAAACAATTTAAATTCAAACATCACAGTTCATTATGTGGGAGCCAAAATTCTGAAACTAACATTTTTGAACTTAAAGCAAACAATTAATTGCAACAATTAAAAAAAACATCACAGTCAAAGTTAGCAAACATTCACAAGAATAAGTTGGTCACGTGGGGGGCCAAAGTTCTTAAACCAAATTTTAAACTCCAAACCTTACGACAGTGTTTGTGACCCACGGCTTATACCCTGTATCCTAATCTTGAACACTGTCATGCTTGTTTCACACGGCGGGAAGGAACATATATTAAATGCTGAGACTAAAGAGAAACGTGTATGTCATCTCATTTTCCACAAACACAGAGAAAGAAAGCATGAACCCAGAACTTGCCGAAAACAGAACAAAATAAAATAAAAGTCCCTTAATTAAACAGACCCTCCCTCACGTTTTTTCTTTAATTAGACAGACCTTCCCTCACGTTTTTTACTCTTTCTCCTGCACCCATAAGCCACTTATTCCTATGCCATATTCCATTTGCAAAGTGACGATCAAAGCCACGGAAGGCAGGGACGATGAAAGCCTTTACAACCCACGGTTTCTCACAGCAATAGAACAAGAAACTGAACGTAACTTATCAACTCAAAGCCTAAGTATAGCATGACCCATCATCTTCAACAGGAGGGATTAATTCATATACACAGGGAAGCTAAACATTTGAAAACCGAACCTAAGACAGACCCCGTTGCTCGCCTCTCCTTTTTCTAATTTATGACGCTGCCATGGTTGGTTTTACACAAAAATAAAAGCTGAAAGAGCATGCCTTTATATCATGTATATCAAAGACACCAAAGCAGAAGCAACAAATCAAATGGCCAGCTATCTCTCTTTCAAAGAAAGCAGGAAGGAACACACACCCCAACCCAGCCGACACATCACCTTCAGAAGAGGACTTTCTCTCATTTTTCTCTCTAAATGAGTCGCCGTATGAGTAACCAGCAGAAGGAAAAACAAACGCAGCTCTAACGTGAATAATAATCTAAAGGCATGGGAGATTCAGTGGGCAAGCATACAACTTTGTTGCTAAGATGGAAAACGATCGTCCCAAAACAACAATAGCAAAACAGATTTTTTAAAAGAAAACCAAACAAACAGCTTCACTAATGTTAAAGCAAAAAAGAAAATCAAGACTCATACCTGCTGAACCTGCATGTTTGAATGCAGAGAAACGAGATGCAACCGGTGGAAAAGCTTCTGCCCTTTCACCAACAATGACCCGAAGCAAGCCTTCCTCTTTTTCTGCCGTTAGGAGCTTTTCAAAAACCTTTTAGAGTCTTTGCAAACCCCGGTTCGACAAAGTAGGATAGACTCAAGGTAATCTCTTAATGTTCTCAATAATTTTCGGCTTCTCCCCTCAGCCTTATGCTAACTCCCTCTCTTTCTTTTTTCCGCCTCCTCTTTTCTCTCTGTATTTACTCTCTCTGTCTCTCCCTTCTTTTTTTTTCTTCTTGCCCCCCTCTCTTCTTTGCAAAGCTGTCTGTTATATATGCAAGCTGAAGACCACCCCCACATTCTCTCATCTCCACCGTCTATCTTAGGGAAACAATCCCAGCCCTTAGATGATGATGAGGCTCCCCCCGTGTCTTCTTCTACAGCTGGCACAGAGGAGGTGCAAAAATCGTTTCCCTTGGACTGCTCTGAGTTGCAGGTGCACAGGCGTGAAATGGGGGGCTGTCCTGTACATGCTAGGTTGCAGAGGGAAGGACGACAATTTAAAAAATTAGCAGGGAATGGTTGCAGAGAGACAGTACTGTTCTGAAAATGCAAATAAATAGTGCCATAATGGGGCTGTTTCAAAACGGTGCCGCTTCTTTTCTTAGCTGAAGAAAGAAAAGAACAAGTGCAAAGTAATGTACGACGGCGTCATTTAGAAAGGCAGCAGGAATGTCACCCATCGTGGCAGACGGTGTCGTTTAGAAAGGCAGCAGGAATGTAACCCATCTTGGCAGAATTTCTATCATTTTCTAATCCTATCCCTGTTTTTTCTATTTCTTCCCAAAACCCAGCCAGGTTTCTTCCAATCTTTATCAGCAATTAACTCCCTTATTTCAGTTTTTTTTTTATTTTTTCAACTCAGTCCTGCAAACTTGGGGGCAAAATCCTTCCTGCGGCAAAAAGTTTTGCGGCAGAATTTTTGCGGCAGAATTTTTTTGCGGCAGAATTTTCACTTCCTCATTAGATATTCAAACATGAATATCTTGAGCTCCTGATATCAAAATCAAGTGATTAAAAAACCAAAATTTATCTATGCGTGTAAGACTACAACTTTCATGAAGATTCAAGGTGAGATAAAATCGTTTTACACAACAGATTCGGGCCGCAATCTGGTTGGTAAAAAAAATGATCTCCTGATCTGATTCAAAAACTGACGAATGCCGAGTGTCCTGATATGACTGAGAGTATAACCTAAGAATAAAAAATAGTAAAATCGTGATGGAAACATAGTTTTTAGTGCGACTCTGGTTAAAATCCTGCTTGCGGTAGAATTCTCGTCATATATTCAAATAGGAATATCTTGAGCTCCTGATATCGAAATCAAGCAATTCTAAGGCCCAAACTCATCTATGAGTCCAGGACTACAACTTTAATGAAGGATTTGAAGTGAGATAAAAAATTTTATGGAACAGAAACTGGCAGCAATCTGGTTGGTAAAAAGGATCCCTGATCTAAATCAGGAAACTGACAATGCCAAGCATCGTACTTTGACTAAGAATCTGCCATAAAAATAGTGAGCCCTAGGACCCAATAAAAGTGTAAGTCAATTTTTCAACATGTCATGAGTGACAAAATATAGCCGGGATGGTCGGGTATTGCATGGAACTAGATCATAATCAAAGCCTAAGTTGGAACAAAAAATTACGACAACGGCAGAGCCAGTTTTTTTAGTGCAGCTTCTGAGGGATTTATCCAACCTTAGAAACCAGATAGCAAAGGAACAAATTTATCATTTTAAAGACTCCTAATTAGCCTAAGAATCCTGACAATTTCGACAACAAAGGGGAAGGATAAGGAGAGCAGATGCCAGCTGAAACATGGTCCGAAAAACATTTCTTTCTCCTTTGTTTTTGTCAATCTCCAAGCAACCTTGAACTAAACTCCTACCTTCAATTTAAAGGGGATATACACCATCTCCATTAGTACGTATGGCTCAAAAAATGAGTAACAACATAGATAGCTAGTGATTGTTGTATATGTCTGGCTATAAGAATATTACTTGCATGTTGAAGATTTTAAAACACTATGTACAAGCAAATAATAGATGCATGATTAAATGAATAAACAAGAAGATATTACAAGAAATCATAACTCCACACTATTTGATCATGGCTGCATTGTCAATAAGAATCATTATTACATGGGATTACCAATCAGGATTTCATAAAGAATTGAAGACCAAATCCTCGTCACATCCCTCGACTTCCTTCCTTCTATACCTAGCTGGTCACCTAGGATAAACAAACGACAATATATTACAAACATGACCCATAAGCATGCAGTGGTCAGACACTCTGGCCGAGTTGACTTTAATGTGGGAGAGTGATGGGGTTACACAATAGGTGATCATGTCATGTGGCTTGCTAGGACGGCCGAACATCCCTCATGTCTGACATCCAAGTGTTACAGGCAGGGGCGCATGATCCATCCATTTGGTATTATATATATGCGTGCACATAAACAAACCTACGCACAGATTTGACATATTGTTAGACAGATCGTATCTCTCTTTCATCTTACGATCTCTTCGTTTTGAGTATCTCCTTGGGTTTGAAGGAGATGTGTATATCTTAGAGGGACATTATCCAAGGATCCTAGGAGTCCATTGCCTTCCATGATTTCTGAGGCCAAAGAAAACCTATTGAGCGGGCTAACTCATGTCGTTGTTTTGTTTCAAACCACTATTAAGGATTCCATCCTCGTCGGGTTCGCAATTTTGCATGCCTATGAATTTTGTTTAAAATTTCAACATTATTTTTATTATTGGATTGATCGTTCTTTCATTCTTTCATTTCTGCAATACATATGCAATGGCAGTGAGATTACTTAAAACTACGTGTATTATTAATGTCTATATAGCCAAGCCATACCTTCGCATAAACTGGCTGTCGGCCAACTTCTAAGAATATCAATCATGATCTTGGCCAGCATTTTGAAGTTTTTTAATGATCATGATATTCTTAGCCGTCCCTCTGTTGATCTTATAAATTACTCAGTAATAATTCTTAATTTGTTTTATTTACAAAGTCTCTTGTGTGTGTGCATTTATATACTTCGAGAGCAGTATTGCTGCTCACCGGCCGACGCCCTACAGTAGGGTCAATCTGCTGCTGCTTCTTATTATTCCTGCTCTTATCTACGCTGCATTCCTTGGAATATTTTAGTTAAATCGACCCATTAAAATGGTGCAAAGCTAATTAGTTTTCCTTCACATATATATTGAGTTGGAGCACTAGCTAGGGGCTTTACGCATAAAAAGAGAAGATATCACAATTAATTATTTTTTAATTAGCAATATCAATTTAACATCAAATCATGTGATTTGCATGTAATATTTAAAAGGAGAAACAACACCACAAGCAGATTAAGATTTCTTTTGTTATTATAATGTCAGCGTCTCTCAACGTACAAAAACACTAATCAGTTTTTTAAAATTTGATTCATATATTGTTTTTTTTTATCTAATTGAAATAAAACTAGTTTATCCATTATTTTTGGTGCGTCGTTGCACGTGCTGGTAATGGGTAGAGGTGCATCGATTACCATGCTAGGTGCACAACTCGTTCCTCTTCCTTCATGTATGGGTAATGACATCCACCGTTGATTGTGAAGGGAGATTGAAGCCATCTAAGTTTTGGTTTATTCTTTTGCTCTTTATCGATTTAGTTTTCTCTCTCTTTCTTTGTTTTTTTTAATCGTTTCTACTGATGTGAAGGGAAGAGAGATGATGGTCAGAGATGTATGGTACGGCTGTTGTGAGGTGATCGATTGGAGAAATAAAGGGATGAGAGAATAGGTTGTTGTTGTTGAAGAAAATGATTTTTAGGGAAGAAAAGAGGTAACAACAGCCATAAATGTTGGTGGGTGTGGTCGTCGTGTCAATGTCCATGGTCCGGTGGTTGTGTGGATGCTATCTCGATGTGGTGGACGGTCAATATTGGAATCGAAGATGGTGGGGATGGCATGGTGGTGGGTTGAATTTGTATGGAGAGGAGAGAGATTTTTTTAAAAAATTTCATTCTTTTTTTTTTCTAGTTCTTTTTTTCTCTCTTTCTTCCAAAAACTTTTCCGTGGCAAATTTTTCTCTCCAGAAAATTCTCGATTTTTTTTCACTCTTTTCTTTCACTCCATATTAATATTGACTCCACCTTTAAAAAACAAGTGATGGCGAGCGGTATCCACGAAACAAATTTTAAAGATAGTCAATAAATATTGAGTTATAAATCTAAGGGATATCTATACAATTTAGTGGTAGAAAAAGAGAAAGCAAGGTGGTTCATGACTCCTCCTTTATGTTATTGACTTGCATCAAATATCATAGATAAATATTAATTTGATACGAAAAGAAGTGACTACCATTTAATTGGTTTTATTCCAGCTTTAATCTGATCCCGCTCCATATTCACAATATTGTCGTGGCTAGTTACTGTTCTAACTTAGAAACCACAGGAAAGTTCGGGGAACAGAAGATGGCAACTTGGAAAATTGAGTGATTGTGGTGTCCAAGATGGGCATGACACAAGCAAGAGGATCTGTCGGTGGATAGTCGGTGGATAGTCCTAATGATATAGATGCCAAATTCAATAAAGATTTCCAGCCTTTAAAGCATTCCAATGAAATCCCGCCCCAAGTTTTCTTGTACACGCCAGAGATCATAACGTACATGATCAATGATCCCACAAGACTGAAGTTAGTCCATACTTCGCTTTAACGCAACGCCTTTGATTCCAAGATTGAGTACAGAGACAAGAAGGTAGTTTATAGGTATGTGAAGAAGAATAGATAGAGCTGCACAAAATGTTAGTGGCAGAGTAATGGACTGAGTTCTGAGATATATACGCAAAAGATGCAAAATGGATTGATGAATGAGATCAGGGAGAGAGTAAAGAATGTAGAATTGTGCTTCTGTGGCGATATCATCTTCTTGGCCACAAAAGAGAAGAATCTTTTTCATGTTGAACCATAAAAAGGCAATAGGGATGGAAGTTAAAAAAAGCAAAAGAATAGTTCTTTGCAAGGTGATGCCAAGAAGTTTGTATCTTTTGGCACCAAAAGCTTGGCCACAAATGGGTTCCATTCCCATGGAAAGGCCAGAGAGAATAGAGTAGCCTGTGATATTAGCAAATCCAATTGCCAGCGAGCCACCAGCTAAAGCAAGTTCTCCTAGGCGACCGAGAAAGAGCATGGAGATCATGGAGCGAGAATAGAGTGAAAGACCAGTTAATATCATTGGAAGTGCTATAATTAATGGCTATGCATCTTGCTTCTTTGATTGCAAGAGAGAGATGATCAGTCTTGTGTTGTTCTTGAAATATTGGGTTCTTGGGGATCAAAGCAGTTAACATGTCAGAACCTTGTACTCTGGTTGATGGGTTTACTTTGCTTTTGGAAGAATCAGAAGGTGAAGATAACTGGCACATACTTGTGGACTTAATTGAGATAGATAGATAGATAGATAGAGAGAGAGAGAGAGAGAGATGGCTAGGGGTACATAGATTTGAAAGAGGCGAGCTAGGGACGTTTAAATGGAGAGGTATAGGAGTTATGAGTTGCTGGGGGCACCTATGGACATGGTGATCTTTTAAAGACGGAGAAAGAAAAAACAAAAATAGAATGGAAAGAAAAGATATTTGAGTTCCAAGCTCTAACCGTGTCTTGAAAACCTTTCCAGATGGCCTTTATAACCGACCACGATGTTCGGACAGTAATCCCAAAAGGATGTTCGGATTCTGGAGAGAGATTTTGCGGTGGAAACTTAGGTGTGGCCAATGGAGTACAGGTGGCAAATATTTACGAGAAGCAGGAACTCCTTAATTTCTTAATTAATAATCCTTTTCATAAGGCATGAAGAACGTTTTCGTGCGGTGGATGGATGAGGATAGACTAGGATTGTTATATAAACCGGTCCCATTCTGGAATTCAAGGGCTTGGCTTTTGTATTGTACTTTAATGAGCCATATCAGAGCCAGTTGTGGAAAAATGTCTTTGAAAAAACTTAGAAAAAAATATTATTTTAATGCTCAAATAAGAACATCTAATATAAATTGAAGGCAGATTAACATTAATGCAATTCTTGCATAGAAAAGTACTAAAAATGAAAATTATGGTCCAGAATTAATAAAACAAATAAAATGCCCTACAAAGTCTAGAAAAAAAACAGGAAATAAACTTAACATAAGAAAAACTCGCCACAACCCAGAAGTACTACGAACCAAAAACAAAAATGATATTGATCTGCATAAGAAACTAAGCAGATGCAATATCTTTGGGCTTGCTCGTTTCAAACTTAGCATCATCTTCATCAAAATACTTGCTCCAATGAGGATGATTCCGCCACACAATGGTCATTTCTTCAATTGGGACTCCTTTGGTCTCAGGTAGCAGTTTGTATATGAAGATACTCATGATCACCACACAAACTGCAAAGCAAATGAACAAACCGAACTTCAAGTGACAAAGCATTGCCGTGAAGATTTGTGCAATGACAAAGGTGAAGATCATGTTTACAGCAACATTGATACTCTGAGCAGCTGAACGGACTTCTAATGGGAAGATTTCACTAGGCACTAGCCAACCTAGAGGTCCCCAAGACCAAGCAAAGCCCGCAACATAAACACATATGAAGGCTACCACGGCACCAGCGTAGGTACCGGAAATCACACCTGGGTTCCCACTCACTCCAAACTTCATAGCAATGGCAATTGTTATCACAGCCTACAAAAAGAAAGAAAAGGACAGGAAAAAAGAGCAGACATTGTAAGTCACATGAACATAATGTAAAAGCAAAGAATTGTGTAAAGATCAATGAAAAGTGTATATGCGTTGTTGAAAAAAAGATGAGAGCTAGTGACCGACCTGGCAAATGAGCATTTGGGTACCACCCATGAGGAAAAGCTTTCTCCTCCCCAACTTATCCACCGTAAAAATCGAAACAAAAGTTGCAACCATATTAACGAAACCAGTAATCAGAGAAGATAAAAGGGAAGCATTGCTCCCAAAACCAATGGTTTTGAACAAAACAGGAGCATAAAACACGATGACGTTCATGCCGGTGAGCTGTTGAAACATGGGAATGCAGAATGCAAACACAAGCTGAGGCCTATATTTCCTCTTAAATATGTTTAACCAAGCATGTTTCACCAATTTTGCTTTCTCACTGGCCTCGACAAGATCATTGAACTCCTCATCGACATTATCAACATTGCGGAGTTTAAGAAGTAGATCTTTAGCTCTTTCATAATTGCCTCGCTCTATCTCGGAATTCGGCGTATCAGGAAGAAAGCATGATCCTAAAAGAATTATTAGACCAGGAACTATAGCGCCACCCAAACTCAAGCGCCATGCCATATCTCCTCCGATCAACCTCGCAAAGGCATAGTTCAAAGAATTGGCAATGAGAATACCAATTGTAATAAACAATTGGAACATCATGTTGAGAGCACCTCGATACTTATAGGGAGCCACTTCAGAGAGATAAATTGGAACTGACTGTAATACAAGGAGAAAAATATTAAGAATGAAAAATTAAAATAGAAAGAAAAGAAAAGAAAAGAAAACTCAAGGCATATGTACACATTAAATAAACACAAGATTTAAAAATTCTTTAATTTCTCTTCCAGAATTCGGTCAGTTTAAGAACTGCCAGAATCACAAAACAAAAGTTCTATCGTGAATAAGGACATTGACAATTTAGGGAAAAAAAAGAAGAAGAATATATCTCTTTATAATCAAACTCTAAAGGAAAACATTGTATACATATATATAAGCGGTTAGATTCAATCTAGCATTGAAAGTAAAATACCATTTAGTGAGTGTTTTTCATGAAAAAGATAATTGTAAATATAATAGCAAAAAAAGAAGATTGATTCTTGAAGAGAACAGTTTACCTGATTGGCACATCCAATGCCAAAACCAAGTAATAACCGACCAACAATAAGCATGACGACATTCTTGGCTAAGCCATTAACGATAGCACCAGCTGCAAAAAGTAAGCCACTGGTCATCATCGTAGGTCTCCGTCCATACGTCCTAGTCGCCATAGATGCTCCTATGGACGAAACAAGGGCGGCCAGATATAGAGACGAAGTAAACAATGTCAATATCTGGCTATCAAACTTGCAGTATTGATCATCTGACGGCTTGACTGAGGATTCCTTCTGGTAAACATCAGGAAAGAAGTCCTTCAAGAAAACATCCATAGATGTTACACCACCTGTAAAAAGAAATATATTATTCAGGTTTGCTGTCACCTTAAACGATGTAAACATAAACTACACTAGTACGAAATTAAGTACATAATTCACAGATTCTCAAAAACAAGTGATACGATTATTACATCTTCAAAAAGAAACTAATTAATTCTACATTATTACGCACCTGAAATACCAAGATCATAACCAAAAATCAGACCTCCTGTTGCTGCAAAAAGGCACGTGAAGAACACCCTGAAAGTAAACTTTCCAGGGTATTCCTTTCCACCAGATGTTGGAGCGAAAGCCCCTCCAGCCATCTCTTTCTTTCTTTCTCTTTGTTTCTTTTGGGTATGATTGGTGAGATTCGTAAGCCAATCAATGGGAAGAGGGAGTATTGGAGTGCTATATGAAATTATATTTACAGAGGATATATATTTATATATATAGTGAGCTGATTTAACTGTATCTCTACCACTCGCAAATCCAACGGAAATATTGTACTTGATTTATCCAAGATTTAAATACTAACATTATCTGTATCTCTAAAATATCTCAACAAATTTATATATATTTCTATCCAGCGTGCATGTAGAGCTGTTATTGAAATCAACTTGATGTGAGATTTGTAAGTTAGAATTTGATTAGGGTGGAAATTCAGTTCAAAAGATAGAATTTCAACCGAGTCTTTCTCCAATATTATAACATCTTCGCGCGAGAAATACTACTACTGTGAATCATAAATCACGTATTAGCTGGGTCGTTGATATATCTTATCACCATATGTATTAAATTATTTATCTTATGTAAGAAAATCTTATCATTAATATTATCCAGAAAGCAACATTTTTTTTTAAATAAAGAAAATATAGAGAGCTAAAGGTCAAAATCTTCACGGACATAGAAGTTCGATGCTTGCTTGCTGCTTGGCTTCTTAGTTTTGGAACAGCTCTGCTGATTTTGCTTCTCGAAACTCTATCGGAAATACGATTCTTAAAACTTAAGGGACACGACATAAGAATATAATGGAAAGGAGAGTAAGGTTAACAAGTGAGAACCGAGAGGAGGCCCGCCCATTGTGGCGGTGCTCCGTTATACTATTCCCATTATTTTTAATATTTAATTGATAAGTCTTTCCTTTATTAATAATCTCTCAATCAATTTTATCTTCGTTACATTTGAGGTCATTGCAAACATAGAGACGAATGCTTATATGTTTTTTTTTCTTCTAAATTCCGTACTTCCTTCCAAGTGTAGTATTCAACAATACATCCATAACGTATGATTTGATTCGATCATGATAGTCTATTTATTTGTAAATAAGTCTTTTTAGAATGATAATATCTTTTTGTGATAAAAATGTATAAATATTATAATAATTGATATAATAACATTTATTTGTAGTATTTTTATTGTTTACGGGAATGTATCGAATTTGATTCCCATTAAATAAAGATGATTATTTTAAATTTTATTTCATACAATAACGAATGCTAAAGTTTATTCAAAAACATATTAACAATATGAATTATTTTTTAATTAGCTTAAGATATTGCAATGGATAATAAAACTATCCAATCCACACTCACCTATTCACCAATTAATATTTGTATGCTATTTATCAATTGGAATGAATTAGACAAGCAAATAAAAAACAAAATAATTTTGCAATATACATATATATTCTAGATGCATATTCGATTTAAATTTTTTTAATGAAAATATTCATTTTAAATTATTAATTGCTATTGATTTTTGAAAGAATCTAATGCATATATATAGAAATTAGAAGAGTATATAAAAGTTTTTCTTTTATTTAAATATCACAAGCGAGATTCAAAGATAGGATTAATTTGGTATAAAAAGAGCACATCAACTCGTAATAAAAGAGGAGATCACTTGTTCCTTGAATAATTTTTTCACAAAATTCAATCTGATATATTAAATTAAGAAGTATGATATGGACTTTCAATTGCTTTAAATACATAGTATAAGCATGAAGCCGTGTATGGCATTGAATATGCGAGTGATAAAATATTATATAAATAAGAGATATATTTTAATTTTTGGTTCCTCTCTCCTTTCTTAATTTGATATTTCAATTTCTTAAAAAGATATATATATATATATATATATATATATATATATATATATGTGTGTGTGTGTGTGTGTGTGTGTGTGTGTGTGTGTGTGTGTGTGTGTGTGTGTGTGTGTTTTAATCTCGAACACCTTTATGAAATGCATATATAGCAGCTTAGGCATACTTGGGTTCAAGTGCCTTTTATTTCAATAAATCTTACTGTCTTTCTGTTTTCTTAATTATTTCAAGAGATGTATTTTTAAGTTCTATCACCAAGTTTATTTTTTATTTATTTTTGTTTTGTTGGATAATTGTTCTTTGATTGGTAAGTTAACTTTTTGACACCCTGTTGAAATTTCAAATAGTATCAATTTCTTGCTTCATTTTCATAATTTTTTTCTAATAGGTATAAGCTTTATATATACTTTAAAACGCGTGGGATATTCACTGTAGCAGCAGTTTTTTTTTGTTTTTTGCTTTTGTTTTTTTTACATGCTTTTTTTTGCTTTTTTTTTTACCCAAAATTGATTTCTTCTTCTTTTTTTCGTTTTATTTTTTTAAAAAAAATTTTGTTTCAAAATTATCTTTACTAATTTTTTTAAATATTGAGCTGGTTGAAAATTTAACTATGTAGTTTTTTTAAAAAAAAACATTATGGATTGCTATAATATTCTCATACAATGTTTTCTTCTTTTTTTAACGATTTCTTTATTATTATTTTTTTCAAAATAGTCTTTGTAGATTTTATTTTATTTTATATTAAATTGGTTAAGAATTTAGCTTTGTAGTTTTTTTTATAAAAAAACCAATATGAATTGCTACAGTGTTTCCCCTACATAGTTTTTGTTTTGCTGCAGTCTTTCCCCATATATTTTTTAAAAAAATTATCTTTATCGAATTTATTTTTTCAATATTGAGCTGGCTGATAATCTAGTTTAGCTTTCCCCATATGTTTTTTTTATTTTTTTTATTTTTCTTTTTTCCAAATTGTCATTTTTTACATATTTTCTTTTTTTTTTGTTTTGTTTTTTTTCAGAATTATTTTTGTTGATTTTATTTTTTTACCATTGAGCTAGTTGAAAATTTAGTTTTTTTGTCTTTTTCTTTAAAACACTGTAGCTTTCCCCACATGTTTTTTTTTTATTTTTGTTTCCTTTTTTGTACATTTTTTTCATTTCTTTTACCCAAAATTGACTTCTTCTTTTTTTTATATATTGAGTTGGTTGAGAGATTAGCTTTGTAGCTTTTTTAAAAAAAAAAATACTATGGATTACTACAGTGTTTTCCTTGCATGGTTTTTGTTTGGCTACAGTGTTTTCCCCACATGTTTTTTTTTTAAATTATCTTTGTTAAATTTATTTTTTCAATATTGAATTGA
>Ga0325403_1004506_pt1 | contig 12965 bp, 9 predicted proteins | sample PopdelMetagenome_19_FD_205665 | JGI IMG/M metagenome (GOLD analysis project Ga0325403, IMG submission 205665) | Populus deltoides microbial communities from Bellville, Georgia, United States - Xylem-PdKOR-R4 | ecosystem: Host-associated > Plants > Phyllosphere > Stem > Wood/Secondary xylem...
TTTTTTTTTAGATAAACGTATAAAGTATTACGCGCGGCAAAATTTAGGTTGCAAAGTTATTTTTAAACAAATTATAAAAAAAGGACAGGCGATTTTTTTTTTTTTAACTAATCAAAACAGAAAGCGGAGCTAACAAAATAATAATGATTAAAATAAAGAATACCCATTTATTTTTATTTTATTCGTCCCAACAAAATGCGCATTCTGCAGTCTGCACTGTGAGCGAAAGCACCCGCATTCACGCCACCATCAGGCATCAATCAAAGCTTCCAGCCACCACCAATTCATTAAAACCCCCAATCGCACGGCATCCCACCTCTTGCTGCACAAAACCCAGCAAAAAATAATGAGAGGCCACCGCTGTACAGCGTCCTCCCGGGTGGAGACTGAAAGTGACACTGATTCCGATTCCGAAACGATGAGATGCATTTCTTGTAAGGAGTACTACGGCAGATGCGATGCTGGAACTTGCAAAGAGTGTTATGAGGAAGCAAGCGAGACTGAAGAAGAGCTTAAAAGAGAGATCGATGATCTCAAAGCTAAAGTTGCCTTCTTGCGTTTCTGGTCTCCTCTCGATCACCACATCACTCACCGCTCCTCTGCTGGCCCTTGTTTCACCGATGTCGTTTTGGTTGCTTCCTCCGATGATGGACTTACCGGGACTGCGCCATCTGTCCCAGTCCCTGCTCATAAGGCCGTTTTGGTAAATACTCAATTCCCAATTTTGTTATTCTTGATCAATTAGATGGTAATTGACTTGCAATTTATTGATTGATCCTGTCCTGATTGAGTGAGTTCCACTATCTCTTGATTCGTCAATGATCATGGCACTTGCTAGATATATATGTCTTTCTCTTTATTGTAATTATGTGAGATAATCGCTTTCATTTCAAATGCATACTTGGCTAGTATTATTTGCATACTTTTGTTCAATGACCTTCCTGGAATAGAAATCCCATTTCAAGCCTGGTTGTGTTTGTCAAATAGCTTGATGGAGACGTATTAGGTTGGGAGGGAGATATCCCTCAAGTTCGGCCCCATTAAGATTGTAGCCTGTTTTCTGACAAACTAGACAGAACTTGAACTGACGAACCATGGGAGACAATTTATCAATTTTGCCTTCAAGTTGTTCCTGTTTTAGTCCGAACAAGAGGTATCCCCGCATGTCCATTTCATACTGGACAAGATGATCTGGTGATGTGTTATGCCAAATTCTCACGTGTTTAGTTTTTTACCACTGATTAATTTTTTTTTTTTTTTTGTGATCAGGTGAGCCGTTCCCCAGTCTTCAAGGCAATGCTTGAGAACGAGATGGAAGAAAGCCGGAGTGGTACCATCAAGATTAGTGATGTATCATATGATGCACTTCGTGCATTTGTCACCTATTTTTACACTGCTGAAGCGTGCCTTGATGAGCAGATGGCCTATGATCTTTTAATATTGGCCGAAAAATATCAGGTGAAGCATCTCAAGGCTTACTGTGAGAAGTTTTTGGTGTCAAAACTAAACTGGGAAAACTCAGTCGTGAGCTATGCCTTTGCCCATCAGCATAATGCAAAGCATATGCTTGAAGCAGCGTTGTCATTGATCACTGACAACATGGATAAACTTACCAAGCGGGAGGAGTACATGGAGCTTGTGGAAAAGGATCCCCGGCTTGTCGTGGAGATTTATGAAGCATATCTGTCCAAACAGATTAATACAGCAGCGCACAAGGATTCCTCTTCCACGAAGCCATAGGCAAATCTGAAACAAGGATCATTTTTGTTTATGGCTCATAGATTGTTGATGTAAAGATTTACGTCTTTATCCCGGTAAAGTTTTCGCTTGTGTAAACACTGTTGGGCATTTATGAAGGATATGTAAGGGCGTGTGGAATGACAGCTTTGGTCAGTCATGGTAACTAGAACAATTAATGATACTGTTTGATTATATTATGAAAATTGTTTTACGACATCAATTTCCATTATATAGCTTGGCGTATCGTCCCTGTTTGTCCTCTGTCCTTTGCAGTTTTGTTGATTCAGCCCTTCGTCAATCCAGTTTGTTAATGTCACTCCTGTGGTTTCATGAATCTACCAAAAAACATAAAAAAGATTTTAACTTAGAAACACCTAAATTCAATTACTTGTTAAGATCACTTTTCCTGTCGGCGCATCTGTGTGAATGACTAACATACTTGTGAGGTGGTAACCATTACAGTTAGTGAGGAATTGCTGCTGATGTACAAAAATGTTTACGCCAACAAAAAGGACAGGACTCCCATTTTCAGGGAACCCATATGACAAACTGATGGCGTCCTTTTATCGCAGAGAAAAATGTTCCAGCTCGCATGGGGGCCTTCGCCTATGTCCCCAAGTGTGCACACCCATTTCATGGCAGTTGCTATCTCTTGAAGCTCGCCTACAAGGCTATAGCAGATACAGAGTCACGTATATAAACGGTTCCTCCAGGCCTTGGCAATTCGACCCATCCCATCTCAAGCATGATACTCGAGATAAAGCATTTGTGTGAAGTAAATTGTTAATTTCTATTTTACCCTTGTAATTACGAATTTTTATTCAATGATCAAACAGCTCTTCTATATATTTAAATTCAAATTGTCATCTCATTTAAATTCAAATTGTCAGATTAGGTTCATTCAAGATTTGAGTTTGAGTTTATTTTTATTTAAGTATTAGTTAAGTAAAACTCTTCTTATGGAATAACTCAATGCTAATTCTCAATCGTAGAAGGTCAGACTACCTCAAATAGCCCAAACATTTTTTTTTTCTATTTTACCCTTGTAATTACTAATTTTTATTCAATAAAATGTTTGATTAAATTTAACCATTCCATTTTAGTTAATATTATCGATTTCAATTCCTATTCCTTTCAACTTTACATGTTTGCTACAAAATTAGTATTAAAACCGAGCGTTGATGAAATCAAGATGTCACAATTATTGAAAACAATTGTTAGTATCAAACAACAATTGGAAGAACAACAACATAACCCATAAACATAATAAAAGATTTTATAAGAACTTGTTCAACAATTATAACACATTACTGTAAAGATTGATCAAATTATGAAGGATAGAGGCTAGACAAGTCTCCCCATAATACATCAATAACATCGGTTAATGGCTATCACTGGGTGGAACCAAAACAGGTTGGGGATCCATAAACTCAACCGAGAGCAATAAAACTAATTTTTTTATTGATTTAATAAGAATGACCCAATTAGCTAATTATACAAGGTAACCTAATTTTTTAATTATCACAATACTCCCCTATATCATAGAATATTTATGGATAATTTTAGGGGTCATTTGGAATTGTGTTTCAAATGGCGTTTCTAAAAAAAAGTTAAAATTATTTTTGCTTAAAATTAGTTTTTTAATATTTTTAGATCATTTTGATGTGTTAATATAAAAAATAATTTTTAATAAATAAAAAATATTATTTTAATGCATTTCTAAGCGAAAAAAACATTTTAAAAAACAATCACTATCACACTCTCAAACACCCCTTTAAAATGAAAGGGTGTGTTATCACATTGTTTTAAGAGATTAAGAAAATTAGAATTATCATCAATTAAGAGTATTCAATAAAGGCAATATAGATTCAATTTGAGCAATCTACTTATAATGATCCTATAAAAGTCTTAATCAATTTGAAACAAGTCTCAATAATGGGAAGCTATAAGATTCAGTTTGAACTAATCTCGAAAAAAATTAGAGGCTTATCCAATTCACATTGTTTAAGTTGTTTCTTAGGAGAATTAAAGGAAGAGATCATGATTAGGTAAGAATGATGAATTCTCATAATTTGGTAACGCCTTATAGATTGGCTAGAATGTAGAAAGAAAACATTGTAGTAATTCACAAGAGTTAGAGGCCCAATACCAGTGGACTTCAAAGAAAAAGGCTTTTTGTCTATTTAGCCTAGGGCAGACATAAAATCTAACTTACAGATGTAGAAATTGACACTTGCCCAAATGAAAAAGAGAGAGAGATAAGGGCTTATGTTTTAAATGTAATGCTAAATGGAATTCAAGCCATAGTTATGCAGAAACAAAATTATTTTTAATTGATAAAGTAGATTAAGATGGAAAAAAAGGTGGATCGATGATAATTTGGGACTTGATTGATTTGGAGGAACTTATAATGACTAATGAAGAAGCAAAGATATCCATGTATGCTATGGTGGGGAGTCCTTTTGGCTTCCAATCTAGAAAGATTTAAAGAGAATTCATAAACAATATGAGTTAAAGCCATTATTAATAACTTTTTATTTCATAATTTCATTCACCCTAAAATAGATAAGAAGATGGGAATAGATCTAATAGGGCACTAATCAATTATGGTAAGAATTATGAATGAGACTAGAATTAACAGTGAGGGTGATTTTTCAAATTTCAAGTTTGTGGTTCAGGGAGTCCAATTCAAAACTTTTGCCTTAATAAATCGTCTAAGGGGATGCAACATGGTGTTAAGTGTTTAATGGCTTAAAGATTTATAGCTTATTTTGTGGGATTTTTCAAAGCTGACTATAGGGTTTAAATACAATGGGCTTCCAGTTTTATTAAGTGGCTTAAGAATCCAAAGTCAAATATTGATCGTGGGCTAAATTTTTTTTATGAGAGTTGAAGAAAAATACATGTGGATTAATGCTGTAAATTTAGACCTTAAACATAGAGGTCAAGTGCCAAAATTGGTACAATATGTATTGGATGAATTCATAACAGTTTTTAAAAAACCGAAAGGGTAGCCACTAACTAAGAGCCATGATCATCTTATTATGACTAAGAAAGGGATACCACCTATCAATGTTCATGTGTGTGTGTGTCTCCTTATTATAAAAAAAAATGAGATAAAAAAATTATAAAAGAATTATTGGAGTTAGGCACAATTTAGCCAAGTTAAAGTCCTTTTTTCTCTCTAATGTTGTTGCTCAGGAGATCAGATGGCTTACGAAGAATGTGTGTAAACTATATGGCTCTTAACAAGAAAATAATGATGGATAAGTTCCCAATTCCTGTAATAGAAGGGCTACTAAATGAAATATATGATTCATAATACTTTTCTGAACTAGACTTGTGGTTGGGTATTATCAAATCATAATGATGTTGAAAGATGTTCCTAAAACAACCTTCAAGACTCACGAAGGCCATTATGAGTTCTTGGTCATACTATTTAGGTTAACCAATACCTTTTTTACTTTTCAAGATTTGATGAATAAGGTATTTAAATATTTCCCAATGAAGTCTTTATAGGGTTTTCTTCCATAACATTTTAAAAAACAACATAATTGAGAAGGAACATTTAGAACACCTTAGAAAGATTTTAAGGATTTTGGCCCAACATAGACTTTATGTTATATTTTCTAAATGCATATTTGCTTATAAAGAAATTAAGTATTTGGGTTACATTATGTACGGAGAAGGAGTTAAAATAGACCCTTAAAAAGTTGAGGCCATGATTAGATGGTCCAAGCTTAATAGCATAAAATCCTTAAACGGGTTTCTAGGTATAACCAGGTACTATAGAAGATTCATCAAGGGATATGGATCAATTGCAAGTCCATTAACTAAATTTCTTATAAAATAGGGATTCATTTGGAATATAAAGATTGATTAGGCAAGGCCTTTAAAGCATTAAAGATTATTGTGACCAACCCACTAGTCTTGACTTTACCTGATTTCACTAAATTATTTATAATAAAGTGTGATGTTTTAAGAGAAGGGATTACGGCAATTTTAATACAAAAAAAAGAGACCCTTAGCTTATCTTAGTATTAATACAAAAAAAAGAGACCCTTAGCTTATCTTAGTAAAGGGTTAAAAGGAAAAGAATTAACATTGTCCACTCATGAGAAGGAATTATTATCCCTAGTTATGGCAGTTCATAAATGGAGACCCCTTATATATCCTTCAAGATTAAAACATACCAACAAAGCTTTAAATACCTGTTAAAAAAAAATATAAACCTTAACCCAACAAAAATGGATTACTAAGTTAATTGGATATGACTTTGTGATAGAATACATGATTGAGAAGAAAAACTTAATAGTGGATGTCTATGTAGAAAACAAGAAAAAGAGGTGAATTGAGAAATCTAGGCTATTATAACATTTTTAGTTAGCTAGATATATGACCTTAAAATTAGCTATTATACTGATTTTGAGGTACAATTTATATTCTACAAAATGAAACCTTAGATCCCCTTAAATTTTTAAAACAAGATGAAATATTTTTATATAAGGGTAGGGTTTATATAAACAAAATAACTATTATGCAATATCTTTATAACAACCTAGTAGCAAGTCATTCAAGTTATCTTGAGGTGAGCAAAGAGAGATTTTTATTAGGTGGGAATGAAGTTGAAAGTTAAAGACTACATTAAACAATATGAGATTTGCCAACAAGCTAAGATAGAAAACACAAAACCTCTAGGTTATTACAACCCTTACCAATACTATAAAGACTTGGACTTCCATTCCTATGGATTTTTTCAAGGGACTACCTTCGTCTAATTGTTACGTAATAATATTAGTAGTCGTGGATAAACTTTCTAAATAGAACCACTTCATGACACCAATATATCCACACACAACACCAAATGTAGCCCTTGTTTTCATTCACGATGTTATCAAATTGCATGAAATGCCATAAAATGTTGTCATTGATAAGGATTCTATTTTCACTAGTGGATTTTGGTAGGAATTATTCAAAGTTCAAAGAGTGTAACTATGTATATTTAGTGCTTATCAGCTTTAAAGCAATGGACAAATCAAAGATACTAACAAAACCCTAAAAATGTATCTTTATTAATTTGTAGGAGACAATCCTAAAAAATGTTTTAAGTGGTTGGTCAAGAATAGTGATATAACACTAACTACAATACAATATATCCTTAAAGACAACCCCATTAGGTGGCCTATGATTATACCCTACCTAACCTAATCAGTTATATAATATGAATTACTAAAACTTTAGTGGTTAAGGCACGCATTAAGGATAGATTAGCAATATTATAGAACATAAAGGAAATATACTCGGGCTTCAATATTATAAAACAAACAGGACTAATCACTTCAAATGTGAAAACTAGAAAAGAAAAAAAAAAGAGTAATCAAATTTAGATGAATCTGGAAGTACTAGTGGAGGAAGGGTTTTTATTCATGGTATTAAAGGCTCAAACATTAGGTTGCATAAATGCTTCCCAACTATAATTTTAGTATATTATCAACAATTTTCCGGTACATAAATCATCAGTAACAATAATTGGGGGCTTTCGGGGCGATCGTTTTAGTTTTACACCCACGGTGATTATGAGACGGGCCTAACATTTCATGAAATGAGAATACAATATGGTCACAAACCACTGTCTTCTATAATGGGCAAATGCTGTCTGCAACATAAGCTCTGGAAAAGTTTCAAGGGTCATGAAGTTTATGGATGCTTGCCACGATCACAGGGAAGAGCCTTTCAAATATGGGTCATCCTTGTATTTCAGGTATAATGGAATATCTAGAGCTCTCTCTGCAATTCTTCTATCCTCATGAATCTTTGCTATCAAGCTCTCAAGTGATGTAAAATTGGCCTGTAGTTTTCCAAACCCAAACTTTAGTGAAAAAGGGAAGACAAGACTTCGATGGAAAAAAGGGATGTAAAAAGAACACCGATTAGTGTGATTATAGCAAGGGATTCAAAAAGGATACAGATGAGTGTTGATTATACCTCTGGTCGAATATAGCCAACTATCACAAGGCGCAATTCCTCACCATAGAAATCCCCATCAAATTCATGAAGCAACCAAGGCTCCTACAACACAAACTATTTAAAGAATATATTAAGATATGAATAGATCATCAGCTGTTTCAGTGTTAAACTCACTATTGTCTTTTCAGTGTTGTTGAAATATGGGTTCCAACCAATACTCATGACCATCTTGTAAACACCTCGTGTTGATAATCCAGCCCAACCAAAGTACACACCAGATGGATGTTCCGAAAGAAGTGCTGAGTAACCTTTGGTAGATAAATTAGCTGAAATAAATGAATAAACTTGTTAGATGCTGATATGAAATAGGAGTCATCAAGCAAAACAGGCATAGAGAACATAGCTTTATGCACGATTTCATTGAAACAAAGTGTGACATCAAGGTCAGATAAGTAATGAAGTAGATTCTCACTAAACTGAAATGTGTTTCTATAACTACAAATTCAGATGTGACACACAAAGAGAACACAGAAATTTCCATACCGGTAGGGATTCCAAGAACCTTTGAGCCGCGACCAAATCCCTTAACCACAGGACCACCTATATGCCAAATTTCTAATGGCAAAGTACAATCTATCCCTGCAATCACAAATCAAATTCCCAAGAGAACTAGGATGAAAAGAAACTTGTTAAATAAAACTGCAACATTGATCCAGGTCTTCAGAGATTTACAATCATCAAATGGAGGGAGGCCCCACAATTCAGGTTGTAAATCAAGTAGAGAGTTGATCACTTCATCTGCCGCTATATAAAGATGAGTTTGTTTTGGAATGGATGGTACGGCAACTACTTCCATGCCAGCAGCCTTACCACCAGTAACACCTGGCCTAACATACACAAAAACTTTTCAGGATCAGTAAATAGAACTCCGTAATAGAATGAACAACATTCTAATTGTTGTTTGGGTCAGAAAAAGTAGAATGCATAGGCAGGGAACATCAGCTGACAGTGGTGTTATTCTCACTCCATCCACTGTTATTCACGCTCCACCTTTTTTCTACCCATGACTAATATAACCTTCTTTAATATGTTTCCTTAATTATAATACTATATTATATAAATGTTTAGGAATACAAATTCATTATGGATACTCTGTCATTTTACCAATCAGTTGGGTGAAAAAAATCATAATGCAAATAATCTAGAAATAGAGTTCACTAATCTTTCAATAGAATAAATCTCTAAATATTTTGGCATCATCTGTTCTTACATCTTTTTCGGGGGAAAAAAAAAGTTCACTAATCTTTCGATAGAATAAATCTCTAAATATTTTGCATTCATCTATTATTACTTCTTTTTTTTCTTTTTCTTTTTTCAAGTATATAATTATGCTATAAATATTTAGTAAAGAGAGGGGCTATTCTGATGCTCTAACTTATTTATAATTACAAAAACATATAATATAAGGTTACTTGTCATTTCAATAAAGTATAGGGTAGGAATAACACCAGCCTAGTGGAAAACTAAAAACAGATGCAACAGGGGTCAGGTCCTAAAGATATGCCAATTCTTTATCAAATCTTATGCCAACTAAAACATTCAGACAGAATTAGACTGTTTGACAGTAATACAATGTTTTGCACCAACCAATATTTAGGACTGCGCTATTTAAAGAAAAAGCATATTCCTTAAATAGCCTTTGCAAGGAAAGTTGGACAAATCAAAAGGCTCGCTACAATAATAACTTGTGAATTAAACTCACTCACAAAGAATCCTCAATGACAAGGCAGCGGGATGGTTCAATATTTAGCCTTTTAGCAGCTTCCAAAAATCTAGAAAGGCAAGCTTGTAGATTCAGAATCAAAGAACATACACGAATTTTTCAGTTAAACAAGATATATGATACAAAAAATTGTGAACTAATTTATCTTACATTTCAGGAGATGGCTTTCCTGCTCTCACTTCATCACCAGCGATGATGACAGAAAAGGATTCCTTCCATCCTATAAGCATGAAAAGTGAGAAACCAAGCAAGTAGTACAAATGTCTGTCAAGTTTGACTCTTTGCTATGCCAGACTTGCTAATTTTCAAAAGATAAAACAGGAAACAAAACTCATCGGTTTCATTAAATTTCCTAAAAGAACCTACCCTGTTGATAAGAAATTTTGGATTCTATATATGCCCTTGGAGAGTTTGAAGCCAATGCCAGAGGCACATTATGACCACTCAAATGTTTAATTAACCGATTGGCACCAGGAAGAGCTTTGATGTTGCAAAACCTTCAAATTAATAAAAGACACGTTTCAATTACATCCAATATATGAGATAGAGAACCCATACAACAGTCACCATGTAATATAATGAGAGACAAATGCCAAAACGAGTCCCAAACAGTCAGAAATCAAAATTTTCCACTGATCATAGTAAGCCATAATAAAGTCCTGACATTACAAGTTTTAGGAAAAGAAAATAATAAATAAAATAAAAGAGGCAACAAAATGGGAATCTAAAAGTGTGCTTATCCTAGCTTTACACATCTATTTGGTCACATGATCAACCACACACAAGTCAAATATGTGTTTCATGTACACCCATCTTTTATATTTCCAACAATCACGTTATAGGAAGTCATCTAAGAATCTGCATACCAAATGCCCCCTAGATAATATTTTTGAGATCTTGATGACAAAAGATCTGATATCCACACTAAATAATACTAGACAGAAGTGTAGAGATTAATTACTGATCGTAGAGCAATGGGGTGATTTGAGTCACAAATTCATCAATTGAACAAGGAAGCTCATAATCTCCCACCACTATAGCAGCTTCTTCCAAAGGTGTCTTCCCCACTATTTTTTGAGCTTCTCTCCCGTCCCATTGTTTTCCGTACTTGAGCAATAAAGCTTTTAAAACATCGCCCAATATGCCATCTGTTCTATGAAATTGAAAAGAAAAACTTGTGTGTTTATATATATTTATCACAAATATGATAGTGAAATGTTGGTGAAAGTAAAAGCTGAAAATGAATCCAAGTGCTGAAACTGGCCTGTATTAATAAGGGTACCATCCAAATCAAGAATGACAGCAGCTACTGCCTTCTTCAAAGGCTTTGCGATCGACATTTTTAACAATTATTATACACAAATAGATTTATATTAGATTCTCTTCACGTCGATACTAACCCTGAAATTGAAGAAAAACCCAGTTCATCAATAACCAGAAATGCCCAATAACAGATTCAAATTACTCAAAAGCAGTCCATTACATCGAATTGGTTGGTACTCAACATCACTTGGATGTCAACAAACCCAGAAAGAGAACATAACAATCTGCCTAGGAAGCAACATAGGATTTTCCCGATAACACACACACACACACACACACACACACAAAACACGGAAAACTAGAATACTAAGAGACAATCTTTAAGGAATCTATGAAAATGAAAGGAGGTAAACAAGGCAGCATACCATACCTGTTAGATTGATTAATTATTGATAACTACAAAACCACTCTTCACCTCTGCTCAATAAATCAGCCTCTACTTGAATGAGCTTTTTCACACGACTGAGAAATCGAGGTGCAACCAACTGTCCGTTTTATACCATTCACTTCCCCTTCGGTTCCTTTCTTATTCGATGCTTTGTTCGGTTTGCGAGAGCATCTTTGCCACTCGTAGGATTTTCGTCAGGGTGCCAAATATACTCTCCCACCCGACCCTTTCGATGAAATAAGTTCTTTTCGGCTCTCTCAAGGGTTAATTAGCTCGGATGTTCCTCTATTTTCATAATTTTATTAATTCAGTCCTCGTCAATTAAGGTTTTTTAATCCGGTCCTCCTACTTGAGCTCCGTTACGTGATCCAGAGGGTCCTGTCCTGCGTGCATGGCCTGATGTGAGCGTCCGCTACTTTAGAGCATCTTTAATGCAGATGCTAAAGGAAAAAAAAAATTGTTTCGGCCTTTCAATACTTGTTTTGTATACTTTAAAAAATTATTAAATTAAATTTTATTTTTTTATTTTTTTTATAAAAATGTTATTTCTACATCTTTTGTAAAAATGCTAAAATAATGTTTTTCTTCAATAGTTTTTTTTTCCTTCGATTTTTTTAAATTTATGTTTTTTTATTTGTTTTTTATGAGATTATCATGATCTCATGACCCGTGTAATGGGTTTGGCGAGCTCGCTCGGGTTGACTTGGGTTATTTTTTTTATCTTTTTTAAATTTTATTTTTTAATATTGGGTTGATTCAGAATCATCCGGGTTATTTTTAGACCCGTTAAGTCAATTGAGTAATATCATATTATTAAAATAATAATATCAAATATATTAAAATACATTTAGCTCTTCTAAATGGTTTTTTACCATTATAGTGCACATAAACAAAAAAAAATATATTTATACTATTAAAAAACCATATTACCAATTTAGCTCATCTAAATAGTATCTCTTATTAGAGATGCTTTTAAGGAGGTTTTGAGAGTGTGATAGCAATTTATTGTTAAAGTGTTTTTTGTTTGAAAATGCATTAAAATAATATATTTTTTTATTTTTTTAAAAATTATTTTTAATATCAGCACATCAAAACAATTCAAAAAAATTAATTTTAAGCAAAAAAAATTAATTTTTTGTGAAACATCGTTTGGGCCGCATTACCAAATGACATCGTAGTTTCTCTCACTAAAATACATATCAACCATGTTTTATAATCTCTTCTTAGTTAGCATTACAACTTGCTTTTTAAAGTGTTTTTAAATTATTTTTCACATGAAAACACATTAAATTAATATTTTTAGGTGTTTTTAGATTATTTTGATGTGTTCATATAAAAATATATATATATTTTAACACATTTTTAATTAAAAAAATATTTTTAAAAAACATTATATAGCACAATACCAAACTCACACTTAATCTTAAAAACCAAAAAAATAATTGAATTAAGCACATATACATCTCACTCTTGCTGCTTTGAAAAATATAAACATATTCAAATAAAGAAAATCATAATAACAGGCCCATCCTATTATTTCTGTAACATGTATATATTGTATAATCCAACAATTAAAATAACAATAAACAAGAACTTTTCACCCTGGATTGATCTATAACAATGAGATATCCTTGGGAGGTTATCAAGAGGTTTGCTCTATTTTTTAACTTTCTAGGTTTAATTTTAATTAAGATTAGCATCCATGCACGCACGAGATTTACATTAAATGCATGTGAAAATTTACTCTTAAAATTACCCAGAAAT
>Ga0325403_1004507_pt1 | contig 12965 bp, 10 predicted proteins | sample PopdelMetagenome_19_FD_205665 | JGI IMG/M metagenome (GOLD analysis project Ga0325403, IMG submission 205665) | Populus deltoides microbial communities from Bellville, Georgia, United States - Xylem-PdKOR-R4 | ecosystem: Host-associated > Plants > Phyllosphere > Stem > Wood/Secondary xylem...
AGCACCTGCCGGGTGACCGCCGACGAGTGCGGCGAGGCCAGCACCCGGCCGCCGAGCGAGGCCCAGTCGCGCCGCCCCGGGGCTCCCGTCGCGGGCGACCCGGGGGCCGAGCCGCGCGGGTAGCTCCACCACACGTCGAGCACCGCGCCGCCCAGGTGGCCGCCGGCGAGCGCCTCGAAGAGGGCGTCCTCGTCGACGAGGGGCCCCCTCGCGACGTTGACGACGACCGCGCCGCGCGGTGCCAGCGACAGCACGCGGGCGTCGAGCAGGCCCCTCGTGGCCGGCACGAGGGGGGCGCACAGCACCAGCACGTCGGACTCGGCGACCAGCCGGTCCAGGCCCCCCGCGCCGTCGGCCCCGTCGGTGCGACCCGACCAGAGCAGCCCGGAGGCCGGTGCCGCCCGCCCGCTGCCGGTCACGGCGGCACCCGTCGCGCCCAGCGCGGCGAACGCCCGCCAGCACGCGCCGCCGATGGCCCCGAACCCGACGAACCCGACGCGGGCCCCGGCGAGGCCCAGCGGCAGCGGCAGGGAGGCGTCGTACGCGGGGGAGGCCCAGGTGCCCGCGCCGCGCAGCGCGTCGTCCTGCTCGCGCAGCCGCCTCCGCAGAGCGACGACGCCGGCCAGCACGTGCTCGGCGACCGCCAGCTCGTGGTGACCGGTGCGCGCCACCCCGGCGCCGGCCGGCAGCGCTCCCAGGTCCAGGCCGTCGACCCCCGCGGCCGGGCACTGCAGCAGCCGCAGCGCCGCGCTGTCGGGGGCCAGCGCCGCCGTGTACCGGCTGGCCACGAGCACCTCGGCGCCTCGCAGGTCGCGTGCGACGGCAGCGGCGTCGAACCGCGGGTGCCAGGCGGCGGTGGTGCCCGGGACGGCGGCAGCCAGCGCCGCCTCCAGCTCGGCAGCCACCAGCGGGAGGTTCGGGTCGACCACGACGACGCGCACCCCGCCATCGTGCCGCCCCTGACGCCGCCCCTGACGCCGCCGTCATGCCGACGTCAGGCCGTCTTCAGGTGCGTGGTGTCTCATGGACGTGTCCGGAACGTCCCGATCCGCACCCTTCCCTGGAGGCCCCCGTGCGCGCCGTCCGATCCCTCACCAGCACCGCGTTCACGCTGCTCGTGCTCGCCGCCGTCGTCGTCGTGCTGCTCGCCTTCGCCCTGCCGCAGGTGGCCGTGCCCGGCGTCGAGACCGCCGGTGTCGAGGCCCGCGCCCAGGAGCTGGTCCGCGAGGGCCTCGCCGGCGGCCAGTGGCTGCTCGACAGGGTCGTCGCGGTCGCCACCGGGGCGTGGGACGGCGCCGTCGCCGGCGCCCGCTCCTGACCCCCGGAGCCGAACCCCCCGGAGCCGACCTCAGGCGCCGGCGGGCACCAGGTGGTGCAGCGCCAGCGCCGCCAGCGCCGCGGCCTGGTCGCCCAGGACGGCGTCGTCGAACAGCACCAGCGGTGAGTGGTTCCACGCCGAGGTGGCCGGGTCGACGCCGTCCGGGCTCGCGCCGAGGAAGAGGAACGCCCCCGGCACCCGGTCGAGCACGTAGGAGAAGTCCTCCGAGCCCATGAGCGGGTTCGGCATCAGCTGCCCGCGCTGCTCGCCGAGGAGCCCGCGGACGACGTCGAGCGCCGTCTGCGCGGCGGCCGGGTCGTTCGCGGTGACCGGGTACTGCTCGGAGAAGTCGACCTCGGCGCGCAGCCCGTGGGCGGCGGCGATGCCGTCGGCCAGGCGCTGTGCCTCGGCGCGCAGCGCGTCGATGGACGCCCGCGACAGGGCCCGCACGGTGGCGCCGAGCGAGGCCGACGGCGGGATGACGTTGACCGCGGCGCCCGCCGAGAGCTGCGTCACCGACAGGACCACCGGGTCGAACACGTCGAACCGGCGCGTGACCATCGTGTGCAGCGCGGTGACCAGCTCGGCGACGGCCGGCACCGGGTCCAGGGCCACCTGCGGCTTGGAGCCGTGGCCGCCCGCGCCGTGCATCGTGACGTGCAGCTGGTTGGAGCTGGCCATCAGCGGGCCGGGGCGGGTGGCGAAGACACCGCGGACCCCCGGTGCCACGTGGATGCCGTAGGCGGCCTCGGGCTCGCTGCCGGAGGCGCCGAGAACGCCCTCGTCGATCATGATCCTCGCGCCGCCCATGCCCTCCTCGCCGGGCTGGAACATGAGGACCACGTCGCCCGCGAGCTCGGCGCGGCGGGCGGCCAGCAGCCGCGCGGCACCGACCACGCCGGTGACGTGCAGGTCGTGGCCGCAGGCGTGCATCGCCCCGTTGGTGGAGGCGTAGGGCAGGTCGTTCTGCTCGACCACGGGCAGGGCGTCCATGTCGCCGCGGAGCAGCACCGTCGGCCCTGGCCTGCCGCCGCGGAGCACGGCGACCACCGACGTGGTCGCGGTGCCGGTGGTGACCTCGAGGTCGAGCCCGGCCAGCGCGTCGAGCACGGTGCGCTGGGTGACGGGCAGGTCGAGGCCCACCTCGGGGGCGCGGTGCAGGGTGCGTCGCAGCTCGACCAGCTCGGGCTGGAGGTGCGCGGCGTCGGTGAGGAGCTCGGAGCTGAGGTCGGGCGTGAGCGTCACGGGACCCACCGTGCCACCGTCAGGTCGCGGAGACGACCCCGGTGCCGACGAGCGCCAGCACGACCGCACCGGCGACGATCCGGTAGACGATGAACACCGAGTAGCTGTGGCGCGCGATGAACTTCAGCAGCCAGTCGACGGTGAGGTAGGCCACCACGAAGCTCACGGCCGTGGCCAGGAGCGTCGGGCCCCAGCCGACGCCCGCGGAGATCTGCGGGAACGCGCTGTACCCCTGGTAGAAGCTCGCCGCGGTGAGCGCGGGGATCGACAGCATGAACGACAGGCGCGTGACGGTGACCCTGTCCAGGCGCAGCGCCAGGCCGATCGACATCGTGGCGCCCGAGCGCGAGATGCCCGGGATCAGCGCCAGGCACTGCACCAGGCCGATGAGCAGCGTGTCCTTCCACGTGACGGACGACTCGGGGCGGTCCATCTTGGCGGTGCGGTCGGCGGCGAGCATCACGAAGCTCCAGCCGATGAGCGCGATGCCCACCACCCACAGGCTGCGCAGGGTGGTCTCGATGACGTCGGAGAACAGCAGCCCGACGACGCCGATCGGGACCGACCCCACGATGACGCCGACCGCCAGCCGCCAGTCGGCGCCGCGCCGCGCCTCCCGGTAGCGCAGGCCGTCCAGGAAGGCCGCGACGAGCCGGAGGATGTCGCGGCGCAGGTAGAGGATCGTCGCGAAGACGGCCCCGACCTGGATGATCACCGTGAACGCCGTGATGTCGGGGCTGTCGATCTGGTAGCCGAGCAGCTTCTCCAGGATCGTCAGGTGCCCCGTCGAGGACACCGGCAGGAACTCGGTGACCCCCTCGACGGCTCCCAGCAGGACGGCGTGCCACCACTCCACAGCAGGTGTTCCCTCTCACGACGGCGGTCCCGCGGGGTGCCGCGGGCATCAGTCGGCTCCGTCGGCGCTGTCGGGGCTCGGGGAGCCACGCTAGGGGCTGCACCTGACGCTGCGCTGACGGTCGGACCGGTCGGCGGGTCGCGGTCGGGGATGATGGCGGGCCGGTCCGGGAGTCAGGAGCGTGAGGAGCAGGTGAGCGGGCGGTCCAGCTGGTGCTTCACCGACGACCACGCCGGGTGCCGGTACGCGGCGTGCACCTGCGCGTGCCACGCCCTCGCGCCGGCACCCGCGGCCGCCGCTGAGACCGCGCCGGGTGCGGCAGCGGAGGTCCCGGCGGCGCCCGTCGCGCCGGTGCGGGCCCGGCCGGTGCCGGCCGGCGCCCAGGCCGCCCTGGGGTTCCCGGACGGCCTCGACGGGTCGACCGACGACGTCGCGACCGTCGCCCTCTCGTTCCGGGGCCAGGCCTACGAGGTCGACCTGTCCGCCGCCCACCGCGCCGAGCTCGCGGCCGCGCTGGCGCCCTTCGTCGCCGCGGCGCGCGTCGTCGGCCCGGCCCGGCCGGGCACGGCAGCCAGCGCTCCTCACCAGCCCCTTGGCTAGCCTGGCGGCGTGCTCTCGGTCCACGGCGTCTGGGCGCGCCGGGGCGCCCTGTGCCTGTGGGCGGAGGCCCCCGCGCGGCTCCCGCTGACCGGCGGCGACGCCGACGCCGTCCGCGAGGCCCTCTCGGGAGCGGTCCCGCGGCTGGCCCACGCGCTGGTGGCCCGCGCCCGCGGCACCGTCGAGCTGGTGCTGCCCACGGGCGAGGCGCCACCCTCGGCGGCGTTCGGCGCCCACCGGCTGCCGGCCGTCGTCCTGAACCCCGACCGCGCCCTCGACGTGCTGCTCGAGGTGGGGCGCACCGACACGTCGTCCCTGCCCTGGCCCGTGACGGTCGGTGACGACCTGCGCTGGCTCGCCGCGGTCGCCACCGCCGCCCGCGACCGCGCCGCCGCCGGGCTCCTCGTCCCGGGCCTCGCGCAGGCCGACGGCGAGTGGTGGGGCCGCTGGCACCCCCTGGTCGACAGGGCCTGGCGGCGCTGGTCGGAGGCGGCCGCCGCCGCGGCGCCCCCGTCGGCGCTCGCGGAGGTCGAGCTGCAGCCCGCCCGGGGTGCCGGTGGCGCGGGCGGCCAGCGCGGACGCCCGGCGCTGGAGGTGGTCGAGCACCTCGTCGACGAGGTCACCGCGCTCGTCGGCCAGCACCGGGCCACCCGCCCCGCAGGGGCCCCGCCCGTGCCCCCGCCGGCGGCCGAGCAGGGGACGACCGCCAGCGGCGAGAGCCTCGCCGGGGTGGTCGCCGCCTGGGGCGAGGCGCTGCGCACCGGCGAGCCGGTCAGCGCCGGCGTCCCCGCGCGCGAGCTCACCGACCTCGCCGTGCGGCTGGAGCGCTGGCGGGGCAGCGGCACCACCCAGCCCGCCGAGCTGCTGCTGCGCGTCGCCGAGCCCCGCCCCGGCCACGACCCGGCCGACGACCCAGCTGGCGACGACGGCGCGGAGAGCAGCGACGGGACGCCCAGCGGCTGGTCGCTCCAGGTGCGGCTGCGCTCCCTCGACGACCCGAGCACCGTCACCACCGCCGCCGAGGCCCGCCGCGGGGTCTCCGGCGCCTGGGGCCAGGACTGGGACGGCGACCTCGACCCCTGGGCGTTCGCGCTGGCCGAGCTGGGGCGGGCCGCCGCCGTCCACCCCCCGCTGCTGGCCGAGCTGGGCGCCGGCGTCGACGACGACGCCGAGCTGACCGCCCAGCAGGTGGTCGACCTGGTCACCGACGGCGTCCCCGCGCTGCTGGAGGCGGGGGTCGCCGTCGCCCTGCCGGGGCGGTGGCTGCGCCCCCAGGTGGGCCTGTCGCTGCGGACCCGCTCGACGGCGCTCGGAGCCACCACCGACGTGCCCGCCCCCGTCGACGGGCCCGGCACCCTCGCGCAGGCCGACCTCGTCGCCGTCGACTGGAAGGTGGTGCTGGGAGACGTCGAGCTCGACGAGGCCGAGCTCGCGGTGCTCGCCGAGCAGCGCGCACCGCTGGTGCAGCTGCGCGGGCAGTGGGTGCAGGTCGACCAGGCCGCGCTCGCGAGGTCGCTGCGCTTCCTGCAGCGGACGGCGCACCAGGACGCCTCGCTGAGCTCGCTGGTGGGGGTGCTGGGACAGGTGGCCTCGGGGTCGCTCCCGGCCCCGCTGGTCGACCTGGACGGCGACGGCCCCCTCGGGGCCCTGCTGCGCGGCGAGGCCGAGACGTTCGTGGCGCCGGTGCCACCGCCGCGGGGGCTCAGGGCCGTGCTGCGGCCCTACCAGGAGCGCGGCGTCGCGTGGCTGTCGTTCCTCGACGCGCACGGCCTCGGCGGGGTGCTCGCCGACGACATGGGCCTGGGCAAGACCATCCAGCTGCTGACCCTGCTGCTCGCCGAGCGCGAGCGGGCCGCTGCCCAGGGGGCCGGCGCTGCGCCGGTCGCCGCCACCCTGCTGGTCTGCCCGATGTCGGTGGTCGGCAACTGGGAGCGCGAGGCCGCGCGGTTCGCCCCCGGCCTGCGGGTGCTGGTGCACCACGGCCCGGACCGGCTCAAGGGGGAGGCGCTGCTCGCGGCCTGCACCGGTGGGGGCGCCCCCGACCTCGTGCTCACCACCTACCCGCTGGTCGCCCGCGACGCCGCCGACCTCGCCGCCGTGGGCTGGCGCCGGGTGGCCCTCGACGAGGCCCAGCACGTCAAGAACCTCGGCACCCGCGCCGCCCGCGCGGTGCGCCAGGTGGCGGGCCCGCCGCACCCGGCCGGTGGCACCCAGCGGCTCGCCCTCACCGGCACGCCCGTCGAGAACCGGCTCTCGGAGCTGCACGCCGTCCTCGACTTCGCCAACCCCGGCCTCCTCGGCACGCCCACCCGGTTCCGGGAGCGGTTCTCCGTGCCGATCGAGAAGCACGCCGACGAGCGGGCGACCGCGCTGCTCACCTCGCTGAGCCGCCCCTTCGTGCTGCGGCGCACCAAGACCGACCCCGACGTCGCCCCCGACCTGCCCGCCAAGCTCGAGCTGGTGGTCCGGGCGAACCTCACCACCGAGCAGGCGGCGCTCTACAAGGCCGTCGTCGACGAGATGCTCGCCAAGATCCGCGAGGCCGAGGCCGCGAAGAACGGCGAGCAGCGCCGCGGCCTGGTGCTGGCCACCCTCACCCGCCTCAAGCAGGTCTGCAACCACCCCGCCCAGCTCCTCGCCGACGGCTCCTCCTTCCTGCGCCGCGGGCAGCACCGCTCGGGCAAGCTCGCGCTCGTCGACGACGTGCTCGACACCGTCGTCGCCGACGGCGAGAAGGCGCTCCTGTTCACCCAGTACCGCGAGCTCGGCGCGATGCTCGTGCCCCACCTGAGGGAGCGGTACGGCGTCGAGGTCCCCTTCCTCCACGGCGGCGTGCCCAGGGCCTCCCGCGACGCGATGGTCGAGCAGTTCTCCGGCGGCGGCGCCGCGCAGGAGGGCGGGCCACCGGTCATGCTGCTGTCGCTGCGCGCCGGGGGCACCGGGCTCAACCTCGTGGCCGCCAACCACGTCGTCCACGTCGACAGGTGGTGGAACCCCGCCGTGGAGGCCCAGGCCACCGACCGCGCCTTCCGCATCGGCCAGACCCGCCAGGTGCAGGTCCGCAAGCTCGTCTGCGTGGGCACGGTGGAGGAGCGGGTCGACGAGCTCATGGCCCGCAAGGCCGCGCTCGCGGCGTCGGTGGTGGGGTCGGGCGAGGGGTGGCTGACGGAGCTGTCGACCGCCGACCTGCACGACCTGCTCCGCCTGGGCTCCGAGGCGGTGGGCGACTGATGGCCCCACCGCCCCCCTCGAGCCCGGACCGCCGGGCGGGGCGCACCCCGTGGGACGCCTCCTGGCCCCCGGGCACCCGCATCAGGGCCGACGGCATCCGCGCCCGCAGCCAGCGCGGCGCGTTCGGCTCGACCTGGTGGGGCCGGCGCTTCGTGGCCGCCGTCGAGGAGGCCACCGGCGCGAGCCGCCTGTCCCGCGGTCGCACCTACGCCCGGCAGGGCCAGGTGGTCTCCCTCGACGTCGGCGCTGCCGGCACCCGGCTCGCCGGCCGGGTCACCGCCGCGGTGCAGGGCAGCCGTCCCGCGCCGTACGAGGTGGTGCTCACGGTCGCGACGTGGGACGCGGAGACCCGCGCCGACCTCGCCGACGCCCTCGCCTCGGACCCGGGCCAGCTCGCGGCGGTGCTCGGGGGGCAGCTGCCCGAGGCGTTCGAGGAGCTCTGCCTCGACGCGGGCCTGGTGCTGCTGCCCCGGTCGCTGTCCGACCTCCGCACCGGCTGCACCTGCCCCGACCTCGTCGAGCCCTGCAAGCACGCCGCAGCGGTGGTCTACCTGCTCGCCGAGCGCCTCGACACCGACCCGTTCACCGCCCTGCAGCTGCGCGGCGTCGAGCGCGACGTGCTGCTGTCGCTCGTGGCCGAGCGCCGCGCCACCTCAGGGGGCCTCGAGGACGGCGCCCCCGGCGCGGACGAGGAGGCAGCAGCAGGAGCGGTCGCAGGACGACGACGGCGCGACCCCTCCACCCCCCGGCTCCTCCCGGCGGACGCGGCCTTCTGGCGCGGTCGCCCCGTCCCGCCGCCTCCGCCGACGGCGCTGCCCACCGGCACCGGAGCGCTCGACGGCCTCGACGCCGCGGCGCTGGGGCCCCGCGGTGACGCCGTCGTCGCGCTGCTGCGCCCGCTGCTCGCAGCGCTGGCAGACGGCGCCGGGGACGGGGAGTCGTACTAGTGCTTGATCGAAGTACTAGAAGCACCTAGGGTTCGACGGTCGGGAGCGTCTGGAAGCAGCTCGCTCTTCCGACGGCGGCGTCAAACCCCCGTGCGACGCCGCAGGGTCGCGGCCCCGCCTCCCACGGGCGGGGTCGCGACCCGCGGGACGCCGCAGTCCGCAGCGCCCCGGTGGCTGTCCTCCAGCTGCCCCTCCAGCTGCTCCTCCAGCTGAGACGGCTCCGGAAGGGCGCCCGCGGGCAGCGCACCGGCGGCCACGAGCAGGTCGAACGCGAGCAGCAGCGACCCCACCACGGGAGCGACGTCGGTGTAGCGGACCGAGGCGTCGCCGACCCGCGGGTCGCGGGCCAGCAGCGCGGCCCGCACCTCCGCGACCAGGCGCGGCGTCCGCGCGTGCAGCAGCCCCCCGCCCAGCACCACGGGCAGCTCGTGCAGGGGGTGCCCCAGCCGCGCCGCCGCCGCGGCGGCGAAGTCCGCCACCTCCCCGGCCAGCCGTCGCACCAGCCCCACGGCCACGGGGTCGCCCGCGTCGGCCGCAGCGAGCACCGCCGGGGCGAGGTGGCGCTCCGACCCCGCCGGGACCAGCCCGCGGTGGAGCGCCAGCACCGCCTCGGCCGCCGTCGTCGTCCCGTACTGCGCGCACACCGCGGCCACCAGCGCCGTGGCCGGGCCCCGCCCGTCCTCGGCGCGGCACGCCGCCCCCAGCGCCGCGACGCCCAGGTCGGCCCCGCCGCCCCAGTCGCCCGAGACCGCGCCCAGCGACAGGAACCTCGCCGTCCGGCCGCCGTCGAGCCCGACGGCGTTGGTGCCGGTGCCCGCGATGACCGCGACGCCCCGGGCCCCGGCGGCGTCGTGGTCCGCCGCCGAGCGCAGCACGGCGAACAGGTCGTTCACCACGGCGAGGTGCGAGCCCGCGCCACCGGCCAGGCCGCGCTCGCGGACGAGGGCGGTCAGCGACGCCTCCTCCTCCGGCTGGTCGACCCCGGCCACCGCCAGCGCCGCCGCGGCGTACCCGCTCGTGGGCGCCCCTGCCGCGGCGAGGACCCCGGTGACGACGTCGAGGCAGCCGGCGTCGCCCAGGTCGTCGGTCGACCCGCCCGGCCCCCGGCCGGAGAAGAGCACGCGCCCGGCGGCGTCGGCCACGGCCACGGCGGTCTTGGACCCGCCGACGTCCACGCCCAGCAGCAGGTCGCGGGCGCTCACAGCTCCATCCGGGCGGACAGCTGCTCCACCAGGTCCCACTGCCCGACCAGCGGGTGGGCCAGCAGCGCGCGGCGCAGGTCGTCGCGGTCGCGGGTCACCGCCGCCCGGCCGACGAGCCGCTCGTAGGCGGTCACCGCCTGGACGAGCCCCTGCGCCTCGAGCGCGAGGGGCGCCTGGGGGAGCGGGGTGATGGTGCCACCGCCGGCGCTGGAGACCTCGCAGGGGACCTCCACGACGTCGTCGACGTCGAGCCCGGCCACCACCGGCTCCACCCGGCCGTCGACGAGCCGGCTGTTGCGGACGTCGACCACGTGCGTCGCGGGTGCGTCGCCCAGCAGGGAGGCGAGCAGGTCGACGGCGGCCTCGGAGTAGTACGCGCCGCCGCGCCCCGCCAGCGCCGCGGGCTTGGTGACCAGCGACGGGTCGGCGTAGGCCGCCAGCAGCTCGGCCTCCAGCTCGGCGACGACGGCGGCGCGCGGCCTCTCGGTCCGCTGCGCCTCCACCACGCGGTCGTGCTCGTAGTAGTAGTGCAGGTAGTACGAGGGCAGGGTGCCCGCCAGGCGCACGAGGTCGGGCGGGAACGGGTACTGGGCCACGACGTCGTCCATGCGCTCGGCGAGGATGCGCGGCAGCACGTCCTCGCCGTCGAGCAGCACCCGGCGCGTCCACGACAGGTGGTTCAGGCCCGCAGGGTCGACGGCCACCCGTGCCAGCTGCGCGCGGTCGGCGGTGTCCAGGCCGAGCAGCGTCGCGGCCCAGCGCTGCACGCCGATGGCGTAGTTGCACAGGCCGACGGCGCGGTGCCCGGCGTCGAGCAGCGAGCGCGTGACGATCCCGACGGGGTTGGTGAAGTCGACCACCCACGCCCCCGGCGCGGCGCGCCGGCGCACCTCCTCGGCGATCTCGAGCACGACCGGCACGGTGCGCAGCGCCTTGGCCGCCCCGCCGGCTCCGGTGGTCTCCTGCCCGACGCAGCCGCACGCGCCGGGGAAGGTCTCGTCGCCCAGGCGCGCGGCCTGCCCGCCGACCCTCAGCTGCAGCAGCACGGCGTCGGCACCGTCGAGGGCGCGGTCGCGGTCCGTGGTCAGGGTGGTGCTGGCTCCCAGCCCACCCAGGCCCTGGTGGGACAGCATCCGCCGCGCGAGGCCCCCGACCACCTCCAGGCGCGGCCCGTCGACGTCGTGGAGCACCAGCTCCTCGACGTCGAGGTGCTCGCGCTGCGCGGCGAGGCCCGAGACCAGCTCGGGGGTGTACGTGGACCCGGCTCCGACGACGACGACCTTCACGGGAGGAGCCTCGCAGCCGCGGCGTCCACGTGCAGGGCGGTGGCGGCCGGGTCCAGCGCGTGCAGGAACGTGGCGGGCAGCCCGGGCTCGTGGCGGTCCGCCGCCAGGACCCGCGCGACGACACCCGCCTTGCCCGTCCCGTGCGCGAGCGCGAGCACCTCGCGGGAGCCGGCGATGGTGCCCAGGCCGACCGACACGCCGCGCTCGGGCACCTCGCCCAGGGACCGCAGGGACGGGAACGTCGCGAGGTTGTCCCGCCGGGTGCTCTCGGCGATGTCGAGCACGCGAGTCCGGCTGTCCAGCGGCGTGCCCGGGGGGTTGAGCGCGACGTGCCCGTCGCCGGCGCCGAGGGCGACGAGGAACAGCTCGACCCCTCCCGCGGCGGCGAGGCGCTCCTCGTAGGCAGCCGGGTCGCGGGGGTCGGGGGACCACAGCGCCCCCTCCCGGGCGACCCCGAGGGCGTCGAGCACCTCCACGCGGCCGAAGCGGGAGCAGCTGTGCTCGGCGGCGGGGTCGACCCGCTGCCCGCCGACCAGGTACTCGTCCATCATCACGACGACGAGGTGGTCAAGGTCCAGCGGGCGCGCCCGCAGGTCGGCGGCCAGGGCTGCCAGCACCGGCCGCAGCGTGCGCCCGGCCGGCACCCCGAGCAGGCACGGGCGGCCCTGCGCCGCGGTCCTGTCCAGCGCGGAGCGGACGCGAGCGGCGACGGCCCGTCCCAGCGCCACGGGGTCGGGGTGGACGACGGGCCGCACCGCCCGCGGCGTCTCCAGCGGCGTCTCCATCGGTGTCTCCAGGGGCATCTCCGGCGGCGTCTCCAGCGGCACGGGCTCCACGCTACGGCCGCCCCGCGACCGGCCAGCCAGTTGCACCCAGCGTCACCGCCCCCCTACCGTGGCCGGCGGACCACGACATCTGGGGGCTCAGAGCGCTCCCGGGCACCAGAGGAGCGACGGCACCGGTGCACTGCCCCTTCTGCCAGTTCCCGGACTCGCGCGTGGTCGACTCGCGCACCTCCGACGACGGCCAGTCGATCCGCCGCCGGCGCCAGTGCCCCGACTGCGGCCGCCGCTTCTCCACCTCCGAGACCGCGAGCCTGACCGTGGTCAAGCGGTCGGGGGTCGCCGAGCCCTTCAGCCGCGACAAGGTCATCACCGGTGTCCGCAAGGCGTGCCAGGGCCGGCCCGTCACCGCTGACCAGCTCGCGCGCCTCGCGCAGCAGGTCGAGGAGGCGGTGCGCACCGCGGGCCGCGCGGAGGTCGACGCGCACGACGTCGGCGTCGCCGTCCTGGCGCCGCTGCGCGAGCTCGACGAGGTGGCGTACCTGCGGTACGCGTCCGTCTACCAGGCGTTCGACTCCCTCGAGGACTTCGAGGCCGCGATCGCCCTGCTGCGCGCCGAGCACGACGTGCGCGGCACGCACAGCACCGGCAGCACCGGCAGCACCGGCAGCACCGGCAGCACCGGCAGCACCGGCACCCCCGCCGCCGAGCCCGAGGACGCGGCCGTCAGGTCCCGCTGAGCAGCGCCTGGACCCGGTCGGCCTCGGCCTCCGCGGCCTCCTCCGCCTCCTCGGCCTCCGCCTCCTCGGCCTCCTCGGCCTCCGCCTCCTTGGCCTCCTCGGCCTCCGCCTCCTTGGCCTCCTCGGCCTCGGGACCGGTCAGCCAGGCGAGCACCGACGCCGCCGGAGCGGGCCGCGCGTGCAGGTACCCCTGGGTCTCGTCGGCGCCCGCGGCGACGACGGCGGCCAGCGCCGCCTCGTCCTCCACGCCCTCGACGACCAGGCGCAGGCCCAGGCGGTGCGCCAGGTCGACGGTCGTGGACACGATCGCCTCGATGGCCGGGTCGCTCGCCACGCGCAGCGTGAAGGCCCTGTCGAGCTTCAGCTCGGTCGCCGGCAGGTCGCTGAGGTACGACAGCGAGGAGTACCCGGTGCCGTAGTCGTCGATCGACAGCTGCACGCCCCGCGCGCGCAGCCGCCGGGCGGTGGCCAGCGCCTGGTGCGGCTCGGCCATCAGCACCGTCTCGGTGACCTCGATGACCAGCAGCGACGGCTCCACGCCGCTCTCCTCGAGCGCCGCGTCGACCATCGGCAGCAGCGCGGGGCTCGTCAGGCACGAGCTCGACACGTTGACCGCGATCCGCACCCGGTGCCCGGCGTCGTGCCACTGCCGCGCGTCGAGCAGCGCCGTGCGCAGCACGCGCTCGGTCAGGCTCGTCACCAGGCCCTGCTCCTCCACGATCTCCAGGAACACCTCCGGGGAGACCAGGCCGTGCCGCGGG
>Ga0325403_1004508_pt1 | contig 12964 bp, 8 predicted proteins | sample PopdelMetagenome_19_FD_205665 | JGI IMG/M metagenome (GOLD analysis project Ga0325403, IMG submission 205665) | Populus deltoides microbial communities from Bellville, Georgia, United States - Xylem-PdKOR-R4 | ecosystem: Host-associated > Plants > Phyllosphere > Stem > Wood/Secondary xylem...
TGTGTTTTTGCATGTCAAGCCTTAAAACTACGTCAGTGTGATGATATTTCAGGTTGTAGAAAAATAGGGCTCAAGTGAGGGGTTGCCCTCCCATCAAATTTATTTTTTGTTTATTTTTATATTTTAACAGTATTTTTTAAAAAATTAAATTTTTTTATTTTAAATTAATTTTTTAATATTTTTTATCATTTTAATATAATAATATTTAAAATAAATTAAAAAATAATATATTATTTTAATATATTTTCAAATAAAATTGTTTCTAAAAAATGATTTAGACTTTATTGACGTGACTCCAGTAAAGGATATTATCTGCTCCGGCGGGAAAGTTCGATGGTTTTTCCATGGGAGTAAAATTTAACATGATGCTTCTTAACCTTTTTTACACAAAAATATAGTATGTTAAATAAAGTACATGATTAGTTCAAAAACAATATCAAGCTTGTATATTTTAATAAAAAAAATTGAATGGGAAGTAATTCTTTTTATTAAGATATCAAATTAGTGGACATATAATTAATTTTTTTATATAAACAATAAATATATAAAAAAAAGATTAACTGATTATTTAAAATATAAAACTTGCACTCAAATTATTTAGATTTTTTAAAATATCATCAATTATATATAATTTTTTTTTTCAAAATGAACATATATTTTTAAAATATAAGTTTATTCATTATCCCAATCCAAGTCAGATCCTGACAAGAAGTCAGATCCTAAATTAACAGGTCATGAGAAGTGCTTGGTCTTATAATCCGGGAAAGAGAAGAAGATGAGATGTGGCATGATATGGCATCATTGAAATTGTAGGAGTTTTCAAATAAATGAATTAGCTGTGAGATCATGAAAAAAAATAAAATGGTGGGCATTATATATGGTACTGAATTTCTAGATTTGCTTTGGAAAATTGTGGGCGTAGAGGAGGCAATGGCCCTCTCCTCTCCTGCACCCCTGAGCCCCCGCCACTGACCTACTCCTTAATCTCTCACAAGGTCTTGGACAACAGTACATATTGATGAACACGCGCGCGCGCGAATGTTTAGTTAATTTATACATAACTTGATTAATTTTATAGATTTTAAAGTTAATAATCATATAAATCTTTAATAATTCTGAGATTTATAAGACTCGAACCAATAATCTTTAAAAAATAAACTTAAAATCTCATCACCAGTTAAGTTATAATTAGAATTATATTGATGAATATTTTGATTGTATTGGATACGAGCCACTTCAAGTTTAGATGGTCATCTTTCATGGACAGATGTGGTTAAATTCGAGCCTTTTATGAATTGGGTGTAATCATTCGCAAGAGCGTAAAGTGAAATTAATCCAAGACGGCTGGCTTACACACACACACACAATGAAAGGAATGACTTCACTGGTATCATATATTCCAGAGCTTCAAAATGTTTTATAAATTATTTTTTAATATCTTTTAATTGTTTTAATATATTTATATTAAAAATAAAAAAATATTATTTTAATATATTTTTAATTAAAAAATACTTTGAATCTCATTACTAAATAACAAATATATTAAAACACATGTAGATTTTGCCGTGGCCATAGATTTAGTTCATTATTCACTACGAATAGTGGACTGACGCCTATGGCCTTGGCAAAAAAAATTGCATGCTTTTGATTTAGAAGTATTTTGGTATTTTCACACGGGCATTCATTATTATTGATTTCTGTGAGGATGTTTTTGTTTATGCATTATTTTTATTAATAGTAAAATAAAAAAATACCCGCAAGAGTAAAAAAAAACATTTGTACCAGGTAGGAGTATATAGGCATTGTTGGTTTTTTATATATAGTTGAATTATAAATATGCCATTGGATCCAAGAAATTTAATGCATTAGGGTCAGATGTATTAGAGTCTTTTGGCTCTAGTATTTATGTTAATTGTTAGTTTGCATGAGGGTAGTGCAATAATTTATCATTAAAATTATATTTTTAATTAGAAAAAGTTGTTGTCCACACGCCAACAAGTGGGAGACGTCATGTCTTTAGGGTGGCTCGTGAGGCATCTCTTGGTGCTCAAAAATGGTATTCCACCGTATAGTCCAATTCTCTGTCGTCTCCTCTTCCATCATAGGCAGCAGATGTAGTCCAAATTTTCCTGGTTTATCGTCGATGATCCTTTTTTTTTTCCCCCTTCATTTCTCTCTCTTGCCCTGATAAATACATTATTGTCCTTGGCGTTATTGGTATTTCAGATTCAATCCTTTTAGTTTAGATTTATATATATTTTTTCATTTTTCTTTTTGTTAAAGTTTTATGTATTTTCAATTTAACCTTTGGTTTGTAATTTGTATATATAATGATTTTCAATTCGGTCCTCCTGCTTTTCATTTTGTATTTTTGTTCCTTTGCTCTTTTGACAAAGTTTTTATGGCTTTAGATTTTATCATTCAAATCAAGTTTATGATTTTGGTTTTTCAATAATAATAATAATAGTGATTTTAATTTGATCCCTCTTCTTTTGATTTCTTATTGTTTTCTTTGTTCTTTTTGTCAAAATTTTTATAGTTTTCAATTATGTCCTACAAATCAAGTTCATGGTTTTTATTTTTTCAATAATAATAATAATAATAATAATAATAATTAGTGATGATGATGATAATGGTAAACCCCGAATAAAATTTTCTAGGATTTGTAAATATTAAAATTTTGATTCGAAAAGAAAATGGGTAAAATTAAATTGAGGAGTTGTCATGTTAATAATAACATGGATAAAAAATATATATATTGAATTTAAAGTTATCAGGTTGACAAGACAGAACACCCACTTAAAAAAAAAACTAGATTATTAAAAGGAGAGGCATTGTTGTCTTTAAAGGCTAAAAGACAAGTATATAATTACTCTTGGCTTCCTGGCTTCAAAAGGAAGCCAAGAGTGGCTGACTGAATAAAGAATGAAAGGGGAAGGGATTTTTTTTTCAAAATTCCTTCAATAATCTATCTAAATTCGTACATTTACACTAGAAATTAAGGGGTAAGAAGGGATTAGGAGGATATTAGGCTTAGAAAAATAAAGAAAACTTAGTGGGATTTGGAATGGAAGGTGGTGGGGTTGGGAGGAGAAATTAGGAGGGAAAGAAAAACTTGTTTCAAACATTTTTTTTTCTTCAAATTCTTGTGCTTAAGAGGTGAAAAGCTTTAAATTAAGCTTTAATTATATGTATGTTATGTGCAAAGTACTTTTTATTATTATTATTATTAAAGAATGCATTATGGAATATGTGTTTGAATGAATGGTTGAGTCAATGCTTAATGATGGGTTATGATCTAATTTGGGAAAATTTTGGAAATAAACTTATCCCCATCACTTACTAGGTTTCGACCTAAGGGAAATAAATTAGGAAATGAATTTGCTTGATGAAATTATTAGGGGAATTGTATTTAGAAATGATATGTGTTGTATGAGAAAGTTGAATAATTAGTAAAATCCCTATAATTAAAATTTAGAGCTATTTTCCTTTATCATAAGGTTTCGACCAAGAGTAGAAATTAAAGGGGAGGGGACCATAATTTGTTAGATTTTGTTCGATTTGAGTTTGCGAGAATAAAATGAATTAAGAGTAGTATGAGAAAAATTTTAAACTCTCATTGTGGACAAATAATGGAAGGAAGGTCAAACTGGATTTTACTACGAAGTTGTTTCGATATGCTACTGTTAAGGATGATTTCAGGTGCGTATATGGCATAACCGGGTATTACTTCCTCGTGGAAGTTGTAGCCTTACGTTGTACCTTTTTGAAAAGGCCAACCACGTCCAAAACATAGTTCTATAACTTTAGATATAATTAAAATAGCTAACTATTTTTTTTTTTTGGATCTAGTAGAATAATCTGGCCAAGATTTTATAACTTTATAATGCTATTTAAAATTGTTGTTAAATAATAATCTTAATGTGGAACCTAAAAGAATGAGTATAAACATAAAGAAAATGAACATATTTATATGAACATGTGGAATCCTGAAAAGTTTTTCTTGTTATTATTTGAATGAGAATAGAATTTTGATATGGTTGATTGTTATATTTCTGATAATAATTGTAACCATAATAGAACAAGGAAAGCTATTGAGTTTTAGAGCCAGTCAAGAGCGATAACATAAGCATAGATGCCAGGTAGGAGTTAATTTCATGCTCATATTTTTGTATATGCACTTTTAAATGTTAGTCAATGTTAAATTCTAGAAGTGTTATATATGTCTATGTTGAGAATGATAGATTGAAATTGATAAGTATCTGAAGTGGTATTGGAGGGGTCAATGAATCTGATAACCGAGACTGAAATTGACTAGTACTTCGAGTGGTACTAGAGGCATCAGTGAATCTGACAACCGAAACTGAAATTGATTGGTATTTTGGATGATATTAGAGGCGTTAAAGAATTTGATGACCATGATTAAATAAAATCGACTAGTACCTAGATGGTGTTAAAAGCATCAGGATGTCTGATGACTAGGATAATATGTTATTTAAAATTTAAATGAAAACAATGGTAAATAGAAATATTGTGTAAACGGGATAATTTTAAGGTATCTAATTAGATAAATAATTTATTTTCATGATATGTTATTACACAAAAGAAAATGAAAAATAATAAAAATGAGAATTAAGGAGATACAGTTTCTTCTTATTATAATGTTTATTAAATAATATTTTCTTATTAAATAATTAAATTTTGATTTCATGATCTTCTCACATTTGTGCCAAGCAATATATTATTTTTGTGTTTAGTAGCTACTAAGATTATAACATCAACTTTTGTAAACTTTTCATGTATTATAATTTTAAAAATGCTGCATTAAAGTGTATTTGAAATTTAAATTTAAAAAACATGTAACATTTTAGTCTCATAACCAATTAGTTATAAATATTAATACTTTTATCTAGGCTTGGATGTAAAAGTGAATTTAATACCTTTAGAATTTTATGATTTTAATTTAATCATATGAATGGATTGGCTCAAATGAATTAATTTTATTAGTAGTTATAAAAATAAAAATAGTATAAAAAATAATTATATTCTTGATAATAATAATAATAATAATAATAATAATAGTTGTGATTGTAGTGGTGGTGGTGATGGTAATAATAATAATAATAATAATGATTAAATATTTTTTATTCTGTATTAATTTAATTTTAATCAATATTTTTACATATTTGTTATGAAAAATATTTTATGTTATTTTTTAATCTCACTTGAATACTAAAAATCTTTTTTCTTTTTAAATAAACCGGCAGCGAAACACGATTACCAAGGCCAATATACATTGAAATTGATTTGATACAGAAGATCTCGAGGTTAGTTATTGCAGGGTCGTATACGGTACAAACTATTCTGTAGATTCCTATCACAGTCAGTAGATATGCCAAGCCCGTCACCTACAAATAGTCATGCTTGACTTTGACACTGCCGTCCGAACTTAGCCCCGAAAATATCACATCTATTTGTAAAATATCTCTCTCTCACAGTGATGTAATTACCAGCTGTTTCTTACCTTTTCTTTTTTCGAACTTCATATTTGTAAAATATCGCATCTACTCTGTCTTTTTGCATGCCTTGAACTTACGTCTGTGTTGATGAGATTTCAGGCTGTTGAAAAATAGGGCTCAAATGGGTTTGCACTTCATCAAATTTATTTCTTTATTCTTTTCTCACTTATTACACTGAAGCACTTCGATGGGGCTCCGTTTGTTTTTTAATATGGTATTGTTACTTTCTGTCGTAACCATACATTTATAAGAAACATTCTCTAATGACCCGTATAACAAAAACAAAATTATTTATTTATTTTTATTTTTTAATTTCTTTCTTTATAGCAACATAACATGAACGTGATAGGATACCTAAAAAGTATCCCGTTGTCTTTATTTCTCATTATTATCATTTAAACATTTAAATAACTTATAATCCCGGTCATCAGATACCCTGATAGCTCTAACACCACCTAGATAGTAGTCAGTTTTGATAAAATGAGTTTCACTCTATGAATTTTATTCACAATATTTGTATACAGATTTCAAGTTAATCAATTCATCAATACATCTGCTTTTATATAGCAGTAGGCAGTAGAAACTATTCCTTGACTTCTACGGAAAGACCCCTACAATTGCGGTTTGTTACAAACGAATTCCTAACTGATATAACCATATTCTGCATGAGTAACAGCAACGTGAAACTAACATAATGTTAACATCCCCTCTCAAATTGGTGTATAGATATCATTCATGCCCAATTTATCAAGATTGGTATGAAAAACTTGGCTGGATACTGCCTTTGTCGGCACATCTACAAGCTGATCTTGCGATCGAATACGAGGAACTTCGATAATTTTTGCTTCTAATTTTTCCTTGATAAAATGTCTATCAATTTCAACATGCTTAGTTCTATCATTTTGGACACGGTTATGAGCAATGTCGCATGTCGCCTTGCTATCACAATACAATCTCATAGGATATATCTGCTCAACCTGTAATTCCTGCATCAAATTTTTTATCCATAATAATTCACATATCGCTTTGGCCATTCCCCTGTATTCAGCTTCGGCTGAGGATCTAACTACTACTTCTTGTTTCTTACTTCGCCAGGTGACCAAGTTTCCACCCACAAATGTGAAATATCCCAATGTAGATCTTCGATCCTGTATTGACCCTGCCCAATCAGCATCGGTATATCCATCAATCTTCAAGTTGTCCCCCTTTTTAAATAGAATTCCTTTACCTGGAGATGATTTCAAGTAGCACAAGATACGGGTGACAACTTTCATATGTTCTTCACTAGGGGAGTGCATAAACTGACTGATTACACTTAAAGAAAAAGCTAAATCAGGTCTGGTATGTGCAAGATGCATTAATCTTCCCACTAGTCTCTGATAATGTTCTTTATTAGTGTGGATTTGTTGTGGATGTATACTCAGTTTCAGGTTTTCTTCTATAGGAGTGCTGACAGGATTACAAGCTGTCATACCTGTTTCTTTTAACAAATCTAGGGCATACTTTTGTTGAGACAAAAAAATTCCTTCTTTCGATCTTGATACTTCAATACCAAGAAAGTATTTTAAGTGACCTAGAGATTTCATTTCAAATTCCTAGGCAAGACGATTCTACAATGCTTTCTGCTCTCCAAGATTATTTTCGGTTACTATCATATCATCCATGTATATGATCAGAGCTGTGACTTCTCCCTTTTTTGTTTTCAGGAATAACGTATGGTCTGAGTTGCTTTGCTTGTATCCAATGGATTTCATGAAATTAGTGAACCTCCCAAACCATGCTCTTGGAGATTGCTTTAACTCGCATAGGGATTTCTTTAACCTGCATACCTTTGTGCTTCCTTTGATTTGCATAATACATCTAGGAGGTAATTCCATATATACTTCTTCTTAGAGATCCCCATGTAAAAATGTGTTTTTTACGTCAAGTTGATATAGGGGCCAGTGAAGGTTTATAGCCAGAGATAGTAGGATACGAACAATATTTATCTTGGCCACCGGTGCAAATGTTTCCATATAATCAATCCCATAAGTTTGAGTGTACCCTTTGGCGACAAGCCTTGCTTTAAACCTTTCAATCGTGCCATTCGCTTTGTGTTTAATGGTAAACACCCACCAGCATCCAACCGGTACCTTTCCTGCAGGAAGTTCAACCACTTCCCATACGTAATTTTTTTGAAGAGATCTCATTTCTTCATTCATGGCCTCTTTCCATCTTGAATCTGTTATGGCTTCCTGCACACTGTTAGGAATAGATATAACAGATATTTGATTCATAAAAGTTTCATTTTCTTTTGATAATCTATGGTAGGACACAAAATTACTCATAAGATAATGAGGTTTAGAGGTAAGAAGTGGTTCATACGCAGTTTTGGGTTTTCCTTTTGTGGTTCTGTGGGGTAGAATCTTGAGTTGAGTTTCAGAACTTACTTGAGGTTTAGTTACAGATTCAAACTCAGGACACAATTAAAGTGGGGAAGCTGGCAACTGAGGTACTTGAGTTTCTTGTTGCAGTACCTCTATTTGGTTTTCTTCACTGCCAGTGGTTTGTTGTGGTTTTGCTTCTATATATTCTTCACTATTTCCATCTTGCATGGTATGTGAAGATGTATTACTAGAATGCTTATCTCTTGTAACATATAATTCATCATAACATGTCTACCAATTACCCTTGTTGTGCTCCTGATTTGAGGATTCAAGGGCAGATAATACATTATATTTTTATGGAATACAACATCAAACGTGACGTAGAGTTTTTGAGTTGGTGGATGATAGCAGCGATAACCTTTCTGATGTTGGGCATAACCAACAAATATGCACTTGAGTGCTCGCGGTTCCAGCTTATTCCTTAATGGTTTGTGAAGATGAACAAAAGTTGTACATCCAAAAACTCGTAGTTGCAAATGTGACACAGTAGGAGAACACATTGTTTTATGAAGAACACTCAATGGGGTCTGAAATCCTAATGTGCTTGAGAGTATCCGGTTGATAAGACATGTTGCTGTTGTGATAGCTTCACCCCAATATTTAGTTGACATTTGAGCTTCAAATAAAAAGGCTCGAACAACTTCAAGAAGCTAGCGGTTCTTATGTTCCGCAACCCCATTTTGTTGAGGGGTGTAAGGGTAAGTGGTTTGGTGAATAATTCCATGATTAATCAGATATTGTTTCAACTCCTGATTAATGAATTCTCCACCATTTTTGCTACGGAGAACCTGTATTACAGAACTATATTGTGTGGCTATCATGTTATGAAATTGTTTGAATAATGAACTTACTTCACTTTTGCATTTCATTAGGCAAATCCATGTCATACGTATGTGATCATCAATAAAGGAAATAAACCATCGTTTACCATTAAGAGAGCAGGTATTTGCTGGACCCCATACATCTAAATGTACAACCATAAACGGTGCTGGGCTTTTATTCATGTTGTTTTGAAATGGAACCCAATGGCTTTTAACCAATTCACACACATCACATTTAAACTCTGTGTCAGGTAGCTGCACAAAGAGTTAATTTCTTTAAATATCCAAAGGATGAGTGACCTAAACGTTTATGCCATAACCAAATTTTAGAGTTTGCAGCAGATTCAAAGTTTGCAGTAGATTTATTCATGGAGAATGCTTGAGCTAACTGGTGACAACTTGTTGGTGTTAAATCCAGATAATAGAGCTTTCCCCTTCTAGTACTATAACCAATTGTCTTCCGAGTTTGAATATCCTTGAAAACACAAAGGTTAGGCCAAAAAATAACAATGCATTGCAAAGCAAGAGTTATTTGAGCAACTGAAAGTCAATTATAATTAAGAGTTGGAACAATTAATACGGAGTCAAGACTTATATTTTCAGTAAAGATGACAGAACCTTCCCCATTAACAGAAGATGAGGTACCATTTGCTGAGGATATAATATATTGTTCTGATGGTTTAAAAGATTGAAGCCACAATTTGTTAAAGGTCATATGGTTAGTAGCTCTGGAATCAATTATCCATTCATTTCTACTGCTAAGAGTGGAGGTATGAAAGACTTTACCATATTCTTCCTTTGTGAGTGTTGAAGGAAGTTGATGTTCTACCACATATTCTTTCTTAGTCGTGAGACTGGTCATTGTTTTGATTGAAGGATGTTCTGTCACTGCAACTAAAGCATGAGTATTTGGTTTTGAGTTTTGTTTACGAGGTGCTTTAGCAGGATCCCACCATTCTGGATACCCAATTAGTTCATAGCATTTCATCTTTGTATGTCCAGTCTCACTATAATGTGTGCAAACATATTCTGATTTTGCCTTTCCAATTTCATAGCTACTGTTCCGAGTTTCTTATGTCTGAATTTTTTCAATGGTAGGGCCATTTGATCAGAATATTCTTGGCTTATCTCGTCGTGCCATCATTGCAGATTATTCAGCATAATCAGCTCCAGCTTCATTGTTTAAAGTAGCTCTGCGAACAGCATCACGACGTATCGTAGAAGGATTTAGACAAGGCATTCCAAATTTCTCGTGCAGTACGTAGTCTGATGTATCTTTTCATGATGTCTGGTGACATAGACGTTAGCAGCCATCCTTTAACTTTTTGATTTTCTGCATACCATCTTGAATAACCAGCATCAGTATCTTATGGTGGTTGTGTTTTGCTCATAATATATTCAAGCTTTTCTCTTCCTGCAATCTGCATTTTCATGATCTGAGACCATACATCGTAATTAGTTTCAGTGAGAATAACACTGGTTGTGAATCCAAAGTTTTCAGTTTGTACATGGATAATGGGTGTCGATTCTGTTGTTTTATCATTCATCATAAAAAATCAAGAATGATGGAAAAGAAAGTGATCTCATGATGCAAGAAAAAGAAATATTCAAGAATAGATTTCAAGAAGGAATGCAGAAAATATTCAAGAACAGATTGTAAGATTTAGAGTGCAGAAGAACAGGTGAATAATTGTATAGGCAAACATTTATTTTGTTTCCCCTTTTTTTTTTCCTTTAAAAGAGAGAAAGGTGATAAGGATGCAAGATTGACAGAGATAATGCAGGATTTGCAAATAGAGGTACTGATTGGATGGTGAAGGAAACTGAGAAAGATACACAAACAGAGAAAGAGACGATACAGGTACATGAAAGCTTTATCAAGAAGGAGATTTCAGGGGAAGGATATATCAGTAGTGCATTTCCAAGCTCCGATACCATGATAAAATAAGTTTCACTCTACGAATTTTATTCATAATATTTGTATATAGATTTCAAGTTAATCAATTCATCAATACATCTGCCTTTATATAACAGTAGGCAGTATAAACTATTCCTTAACTTTTACAGAAAGACCTACAATTACGGTTTGTTACAAACGAATTCCTAACTAATATAACCATATTTTGCATGAGTAACAACAAGGTGAAACTAACATAATGTTAACAAGTTTTAATCTTGGTCGTTAGGTGTACTGACGCCTCTAGTACCACTCATGGATACCAGTAAAATTTAATCTCAATCGTCAGATTCACTGATAACTCTAGTACCATTCGAAGTACTAGTCAAATTCAATTCATTTTTGGTTTTATTTTTTCAACATCATCCTCGACTTAGATATATGCAAATAAATCAAGAATTTATTGCCAACTAACATTCAAAAATATAATATAAAAATATGAAGGGGGAGGATAACACATGTTTGGTGCCTATACTGGTGTTATCGCTCATGATTGTTTCTCTGACCCGACAACTTCCTCTATACCATTATAATTACTATTATTATTAAAAATATAACCATCAATCACATTTCAATTCCTTTCTCATTAAATATTAACAAGGAAAACTTTCAAAATTACACACACACACTTCCTTTATGTTCATAATTATTATCTTAGTTTTCATATTAAGATTATCTATTAATAACAATTCCAAACAATATTAGAAAATTGTAAAATCTTGGTTGATTTAGTCTACCAAACCCTGAACACTGTTTGATATTTTAATTATATTTAGAGTTATAGAACTACATTTTTGGTATGGTTGGTCTTTTCGAAAAGCTAATACATAAGGCTACAACTTCCATGAGTAAGTAACACTCAATTATATCATTTATCCACAAAAAATTATCCATAACAGTAGCATACCCAATAAGCTTGGTAGGAACCTAGTTTAACCTTCATTCTGTTATTTTTTCATAATAGAAGTTTTATAACTTCAAATTACGTAATGTAAGTTTTCTTTGAATGTTAACACCACAAGCTACAACTTTTATGCATAAACATATTTCAAATTTTCTAATTTACTTGTCCTAACTCCTGCTACAACTCAAGTGATGAACTGTCAAAATTTCAGCTTACATGTCTAAGATTATAATCAAAACACATTTTCATGTGTTCTTTCACCATTTACAGTAACCACTTTCTTCCTATATATATCATAACATTATTTGCAAACAAATCTCCCATGATCACCTTGCTCCTCTCCATACTTTTATTGAAATGGCCTTTTATAGAAGAAAGATGTAATTCATTTAATTTTCTCACACACTCAATTCTTATGAACTCAATTCAAACAAGAATTTAACAACTTACGGTCCCCTCCCCTTTAAATCCTTTCCCAATGGTCGAACCCTAGCAAGTGATGAGAATAGGTTTTCTTTTCAATTTTCTCCAAATTAAATTATCACCCAAAAATCATGTATCTAAGTATTATTCAAACACTACATTAAACATTTAATCAACTATTCATTCAAATCCACATTTCATAATGCATTTTCTAATAAAAATGTATCATCACATAACATACATATAATTAAAGCTTAGATTAACAAAAAAAAAAAAATTGAAGGAAAAAAAGAATTGAAACCAAGTTTTCCTTCCCTTCTATTTTTCCTCCCAAACCTGCCACTTTCCATGTCAAATTCCTCAAGAATTTATTTGTTTTTGCTAGCTTAATCTCCTCCTAAGCTCTTATTATCCCTTTAATTTTAGTATGGAGGTTTGAATTTAGGTAGAATATTGAAGAAAACATAAAAAAAAATCTCGATCCTCTCTTCTTCTTTAAGAAGCCGACCACTATTAGCTTCCAAAGAAAGCCAATAGTGTTCATGTACTCGTCTTTTTATCCTTACGGACAACAAAGCCAATCCCTTTTAATAATCATGTATTTTTTGTTTAATATCCTGTCTCTTCAACCCAATTAATTTTAATCTAATATATTTTTTTTCCATTTTATTATTAATGTGAAAAATCCCTCAGTTTAATTTAATCTATCTTATTTCCAAATCAAAATTTTAATTCTTACAAACTCAAAATATAACTTATGTAATACAATCCAACCTCAATTTTTTTAAAAAATTAAAATTTTATTTTTATCTTCAATTTTTTTGTAATATTTTTACAATGTTTTGATGTCTTAATTTTAAAAATAAATATCAAATAAAAAAATATTTTATTTGATAACTCCATGTAAACAGTAT
>Ga0325403_1004509_pt1 | contig 12963 bp, 11 predicted proteins | sample PopdelMetagenome_19_FD_205665 | JGI IMG/M metagenome (GOLD analysis project Ga0325403, IMG submission 205665) | Populus deltoides microbial communities from Bellville, Georgia, United States - Xylem-PdKOR-R4 | ecosystem: Host-associated > Plants > Phyllosphere > Stem > Wood/Secondary xylem...
ATTTGAGCCAACCCGGGTTATGAAACAACTTAATGCTGAAAGATGAAACTGAAAAAAAAAACTCAGTTAAACTCGGTTAAATTGCAAACTTTGCAACAATGAATATAAGATTGTAATAATCTCATAGAAAAAAATACAAGAAAAAAATCAAAAACTAATTCATAATAAATCAAATGAGAACATGATAACTCTACAAAAATAAAAATGAAAAGAAAAAAGTGAAGTTCAATCTCTAGTGAATAAAATGTTGAAGGACAAAATTAAGAAAAAGATATAATTTAAAAGAAGGTAAAAAAAACTTGATTTGAGCCCACCTAGGTCAAGATGTAAAAATCTTTGACCTGATTATGATACTAGGGTGACTGCGTTCAAAAGAAAATTGAATAAAATTATGAAGTTTAATTATCGAATAACTTAATGTTGAATGACAAAAACATATATATAAAAAAGAAATTTAATTTAAAAAAGTAATGGAAAAAAATATGAGTAAACCCAATTTAACCTGTAAGCCCTAAGACCATGGAAATCATGAAATCCTTGACATAAAATCAAGCAAGCTCCCTTTGGAGGTATGAGTTGAAATCTTGGAAAATCCAAGTATTGAAGGGCTAATGGTTGTCCCTATCAACATGAAAGAGGATTGGAGAACTTCCTTCAGAGATTATCTACTCACTACGAAGTTATCACTACCAACAATCAAATGGGTGGAGACAAAAACTTTGATAGATATCACTACCAACAAGGTCATCTCCTTCTTATGGAAGAACATCACTTGTAGATTTGGAACTCCAAAAATCTTAATCACTAATAACGAATTCTATCACGAATGGGCCCCTGAATCCAGTGTTCATAAAAATCTCACTCCATATATAATATCTCGAATTCTATCACGATACAAAACGTGAATGATTTTGTCTGACAAATTAATCCCGACTTTGTCGGTCTAGGACTTCAATAATTCAGCAAGTTGTGTTCTTTAATTCACATTTATTTTTGGAGAAAGACTTTGATTGGGAAAATTAAGAGTAGTGAGGTTTAATATCAGGTCAAACTACAAATTAGTCCTCAAACTATAATAGTGATTTCAGTACAGTCTTCAAACTAACAAGTCCTTATGTTTTACTGCTTTTCCATCACTTGCCAAAAAACCAAGTTCTCCAATGACACTTTATTCTTATGTGATCTATATTTTTCGACTTCTAGCATGTGACTATGTGTTGATTTTCAAGCTCAAGTTTCCTCTTTTTTTTGTAAAAAAAAAATTTATTGACACGAAAATAACTCGTTAAAACTATGTTTTGATATCATATTTGAACAAAATTAGTATCAGGAAAAAGAAAAAAACAAAGCAAAAGATATCCCAACGGAAGAAGAGATTAAGTTAATTCAAATATTATGAGGAAAGTTCTAGTTGAGCATGAATAAATTTGTTATTATTCTACACAAGAATTGTGTTAATGTGTGATGGAAAATTTCTTTTCAATATATTATATATGTTAGAAAATTCTAATATATATTGATGGATCAACATGTTCTATACACAACTCATTTGCTTAAGAGATCCATGAATACAAGGGCCAAAGACAAGATGACGACCTAACAAGCATAAGCGTGACAGAATACCAGGCTTAGGCAACATGGGTTTAATTTTATTTCCAAACTGATCACCTTTGGGCTCAGCTACACACTAAGCCAAAATGCTTGTGGGCTTGATAAGATGTGAGACCTAACTCTATTGGGCTTGGTTACGTGCTAAGCCCAAGCACTTGTAGAGTTGACAAGATGTCAGGCCTAACTCCATTGAGTTTGGTTACGTTTCGAGCCCAAGCGCATGTGGGTCTGGCAAGACGTCATACCCAAATCCCTTGGGCTCTGCTACATGCTGAGCCCAAACACATGTGAGCTTGGCAAGATGCTAGATCCAAATCTTTTGGGCTCGGCTACATGCGGAGCCCAAATATGTGTGAGTCTGACAAGATGCTAGATTCAATTCATTTGGTCTCGGATACGCGTTAAGCATAAACGCATTTGGGTTTGTAAAGATACCAAAATCAAAATTCTTGGGTTTATAATCATTCTAGATCCAAACATATAGTCGATGGTTGTTATTGGCCTCATGTTGGGTCATAAGGCTATCCCTAGGACCCTTATAAGAGCTTAGTATAATCTTTTTTTATTTATTTACTCGCATATATAGTTCTTGATTTATTTGATTACATGTATGCATAAAATTTTGATTTGTACTGAAAATGTTTTATAGAAAATGAAAATATTTGACCTGCGATGAAGCACGGGTCACATAACTAGTCCTATCTACTAGTAGTTGAATTACACCAATGAATGGTGCAATCCTTCATTAATGATGTAGGGACATATATCAATACGTTTAAAAATAAGTCTAAATGTATCAAATGAGTTTTCTGTTGAAAGCAGGTGGAATTTTTAATTTGATAGTTAAATAAAATTAAACTTTTAAGAAAATAAATCTAAATGTATCAAATAAGGTTTTTTTTTTAAATGATAACGAATGTAATTTCTAATGTAATCATTAAATCAAACTAAAATTTTATGAGCGCGTTTTACATATCTAATCATTAAATCACATCTACTAATCTTTGAATTAAACACCATTAAGAGGTCCAATTAAAAAAAAAACTAATTCTCCTAATTAAATTCACTGCCATAACATCGACGAATACAAACAGAAATACCAATAAATTATTTCCGTCAATATTTTACGGTGATATTTACCGACCAAATTTTTTCCATTACTAACTCCATTGTTAAGCACCGATAGAAATATGTCGTTGGTATATATCGAGGAAATCCCAGTCAGAATAGAAGGAATAAAAAAAACCAAACAATACGATGACATGTAAGTTCTTACAGATGCCGTTACTAACAAAATTAGAGTGGGATTCAAACAGGCAAACTATATAGTGACATGACAGAATTGCTAATAGAGTTACCATCAGAATAATTCCATCAATAAATCCATTAGTAATATTTAATATATGACCTAACACTCGACTCTCCTCTCCCCCTCTCTTATTTCTACTTCTTCCTTAAAATAAACCTCTGCAACAAAACAGCCCCTATCACCCTCTCGTCTCAACATAACTCATCATCCCATAACTTTTCCATTCACACCAACACTCTGTTTGACAGCATCCATCTTCTGATTGAAATCTTATTGAGGATTTTTCATCTTAAGTAAGCAATCTACCCTTTTTTTTAATTTGAACACAATTTTAAAATGTTAATTTTTTTTATTGCATATTTTTATTGTATATGTATTTTGTTTAGGTGTTTACTTGTTTTATTATTTTCTCTCAAACAAACTTGTTGTATGAATTTATAATTTTATACATATTATGGTTTGTTTTAGATTTTGTAAAATTATATTTGTTTGTAAATTATTGAAATTTATGTCGAATTAACGACTTAGGTGTGTTGTGATGAAATAAATAATAGCTTGTTTAACAAGTTCATTTTATATTTTATTAATTTTATTGCCGAATTGTAATTTCCATAAATGTGTACAAATTTAAATTTACATAGATAATTGATAATAAATTAAGAGAAGTATTAAAGTAAGTCGAATAATCTTGAGCTAAACCAATATTTTAGCAAATTTATTTAGTTATCGTTGTTAATTAGTACATATTGTCATCATTATTTGAAATAGGTTCGATAGAAGTGATGAATGATCGTTCATGGATGTATCAAGATTTATCTCAAGGATCGCGGAGGATGAATTATTGTAATAGGGTTCAGGGTTTTATTAATTACGCAATATCTAATCCAATAAATATTAGTGGAGGCGGTATTAGGTGTCTATACAAAAGGTGTAAGAATAAAATGTTTCTCGATCCAAATGTTGTAACGATTTATCTTCTACAAAAAAGGTTCATGGAGGAATACTTGTGTTGGTATGCACACAGAGAACCATTTGTTCCTCACAAGACTATGATAAAAAAATGGTTGGGTCAACTTCTATTGCTAGCAACGTGCGTGGAGTTGTAGATGATAACAGTAATCCTTATAAGACTATGGTTATGGATGCGATGAGAATGAATTAGGGCCATGGCGGTCAATGTCCATTCATAGATAAAGAACCTAATACAGACGTGACTAGGTTTTTTTATCTTTTGAAAGATTCTGACGAACCATTATGGGATGGTTGCATAAATCATAGTAAATTATCAGTCTTTGCATAGGTGTTTACCATCAAGTTGGATTATGAGTTGAGTGAGGCTGGTTATGATAGAATTGTCGAATGAGTGAGAAGCATTTTCCATGAAGGGAATGCTAAAAGAGAACTCTATGTTGCTAAGTCCATGATGAAACCCCTTGGTCTAAGATACTAGAAAATTGACATGTGTCCAAACTTCTGCATGCTGTATTACCTTGAAAATGCTGAGCTGACCAAGTGCAGGACATGTGGGCATTCGAGTTATAAACTAGTAGGGGAAAGACTCTTGTCGTACATGTTGGGGTTTTGATATGTGAGGTCTATATTATTGAAGAGATATCAACATTTATCTCGTACTATTTCAAGTCTCAATTGAGAAAAAGAATCAATCATGTTCCAAGGCATGACGATGGTGGTGAAGTGCCTTCGAGTGAGAATTTGTCAATATTCTCCAATTTTAGATGACTCATACAAAAAAATATTGTCAGGGGAGGATATTGTTCTGAAATAGAATTTAGACAAGCACATAATTATATGTTATTTAACTACGATGAACTAAGACCTTTTATTCAGTAAGTGTACTACTTAAACTTTGTTATTAATGAATTATTTCTCTCTTGTAATATTACAAACTTGTACATTATTGAATACCTCGTAGGCAACATTGTCAATATTTACTATCTAAAAACTCACAGTTGATCAAATCCTAAATCTTTCGATTACAAAATGAACAATTTGACACGTGGTTCAAAACACATATAAGTACTATTTAATTATCATTATCTATCAGGATACTTAATTTCTTTAAACATTTCTCGTTCACTATTCATTGTTGTACTTTATGTACCAACTTTATAAATTGGGAGGGAATGCTAGTGCTACATTGTCTTTATTAAGTTTGGGTCCTGAAAGAAAGATGAAGTGTTAGAATGAACATTTTGTCAATGGATATATGTTTCATATTGAAGAATATAGGTAAGGTAAAAAGATATATAATAGTGGGGTTTGTGTTAAGAGATCAACTTCTAATGAGTTTGAAGTTGACTATTATGGGAAATTAGAAGAGGTAATTGAATTGCAATATCGTAGTGAGCAGAATAAAGTGTTTTTGCTCAAATACTATTGATATGACACAACTAACAGAGGAATCAAAGTAGATCCCATCATGGTTTGGTCGAAATAAATTCAAAAGCTAGACTTCGCAACGTCAACGATGTCATTTTTTTCGCCAAACAATGCCAACAAGTTATTTACACATACACCCCTTTCTTTAGAAAGGATCGTTCAAGAGTTGATTGATTATCCATATTAAAAACCAAACCCAGGGGTCGTGTCGAGATTGTTAAGGATGAGAACGATGAATCAAACATGGGAGATGATGTCTTTCAAGTTAGTGAGTTGGTTGATCTATATCAAGTTGCTCTATTAATTGACTTAGAAGAAAATTCAAATTTTTGCATCTTCGATAATATTTTTGTTGATGTTGACACTGAGAAGTTGAATGTTGTTCTGAGCTGCAGCAGACAAGCACAAGTCGATGAAGATGATTATAACAATGAAATCAACATAAAAGATTACGATGGAGCTGACAATGAGTCAATTGAAGAAGAAGAAGATAATTTTGACTAACTATCAAAACACGAAAATGTAATCTATAAAATATAATGTAATATTTATTGATGAAATTCCTTACAAAGAAGTATTTATTTTATTAATGTTTTGTGAACTTGTGTTATTGTGTTGTGAGTGCAACTTTTAATTTAAGTATTTACAAGATGGATAGATAGGGAATACAAAATTTTTATGACATCGGACACTATTTCACATCGATGGAAATACTAACGGTTCATGTCCGTTTGTGTATTCCAGAGGCGAAAGGAACTGTTCCCCTCCCCCCGACACTATTCATGGAACATCACACTGATGGAAATACCGATGGTTTATATCCGTCGATGTATTCCAGAGGTAAAGGGAATTGTTCCCTTTACATGGCGGTGATGGCAATTAAAGTTTACTAATTGAGTGAGATTCCCCTTCATGTCTAATTTAACATTTTTATTAAAAAAGTGGGTAGGTCTGTCGACGAAATCACCGACGGACTGCGAATTCCAATGCATCAGTAATTAATGCATTTCTGACTGTTTACTTTAACAATTTTATCGATGGAATCACAGACAAACTAAAAACAGACTAAAGGGGTTTTTGAAATTTTTAGTGCGAAATGAAAATTTCTAAGGGATGTTACTAAGGGAATCACCGATGAACTGTTTAAAAATAATAATATTTAATAGTTCGTTGGTAATTCCGTCTGTAAACCATATTATAAGAACCCAACGAGCGCATTAGAACTTCATTTTTTTCTCTCAGCTTGAAAATCACTCTCTCAAATTCTCTCCTCAATTCTTTACAGTTACATTTTGTCTTTCAAACATTAAGGCTAGAAATCAAGCTTTCTTTCTCTCACCACAATCAACAAGTATATGTGGTGAATGTTTTGACATATTTTCTTCTTATTTTTCTTCTTTTCTTTGGTTTATTAACAATTTATTTTGATTTTTTTTGTTTTTTTGTATAACACATAGTTCAATTTCGAAATTAAGCATGCCATTAAGGTAAGATTTTTTCATTCCTAAGGCCTAGATTTGTTTTTGTATTATTTTTTCTTTTTTGTCTATGTTTTTGTCTATATTGCAATAATGTTTTGTTGTTTTATTGAATTTTAATTTTTATTATCAAATTTGTTGTTCAATGTCAATTGAATATCTAGGATTAAATTTAATTACAAAAAATTCTTGTCAATATAGGATTAAAAATATTATCACATAGAAAATGAGAATTTTCTATGAAATTGAATTATTCAAAATTGTTGGTAGAAATAAAATAAAATTAACTGGTTTGTAGCGTACATGTTGTTTATTTGCAGGATTGAAAACTTTAGGTAGTTTCCCGTATAGAGGAGGTGTTGCCAAATTGTTTTCATTTTTTAATCAAAATTGTTTATCCAAATATTCATCAAATTAGTAGATACATAGGGGAAAATCAATTGCACGTAGTAAGCACATGATCATAGCTAGCTCTTCTAACAGCAATGATGAAAACAACATGTCATTAGGTTCTGACCAAGAAGAGGCACCTAAAGCACATGCATCAACTCACGACACTGCCTCTTCGAGTGTGATTCTGCAACGTAAAGGAGGTGTCCCTTCATAGCGGGATTCATTCAACCGTAAGTACAAGACACAATAGAATGACAACCTTTCAATGTAAGTTTGTTTTACTTTGAGTTGGTTTATGTTTAAGAATTTATGAACAAATACTATTTCATTAAATTTATCAATTTTCAGGTTCACAAACATTGAGGCTGCCTGAATAATAGCATCTATTGTTACCTAATTTTTGATCCACCTATTTGATAAAATTTTTGAAAAATCTAAAAATAGTGAAAAACAATGAAAATCCAAAAAAATATGTTTTTTAATATGTTTGTATCCTTTTTAGCATTTCCGGTATCGTCTCAAAAGAATTTAATTTTTTAAAGGTCTTTTGAACGCGTTCGACTTTTCACGCATCATTTTTAAAATCATTGATTTTTATCATTGAGTCGACGTTGATATTGCTTGTTTTCAAAAAAATACAAAAAAATTAAGAAAAATAAAATTTACAAAAAAAAGAAGAAGTTGAGGGGCCAATTTTGAGGCCCAAGCAACATTTTACTTATAAATATAGGTCCACAACTCACAAAAAGGGGGGGCAATTTTGCACAATTGAAAAAACACAAAAAAACCCTAAAAATTGAAGCCCTTTCTTCTCCCTCACAAAAGTCGCCGCCCACTCCCCATCTCTACCAAAAAAGAAGTCGCCGGCACCCCCACCGGCTTTTTATTTTCCTCCACCACAACAGCCGACTGAACACCAGCCCTCACTATCTCCTTCTCCCTTCAGCCGACGACCACCACCCTCATCCCATCTCCACTATCATCTCCCAAAACCAACAACCCTGCACACAGACCTCCCCCTCTTCAAACCAACCGCTCTACCCTCTTTCTTTCTGACTGCAGCTCCCCCTCACTTTTCCCTTTACCCTCATCAGACCTTCCCTCTCCCGGCCTCTCCATCATCCCTCTCCCCTTGGCCACACACCCAATAGAATCCAGAGGTCCCCTTCTCCTCTCACAATCCCCATTTCCACATAGCTTCCCTCTCAACTGTTCCCTTCTCCAGCTGCCAGCTCGCCAAGACCAAAAAGAGGGCAAAGCCATTCCCCTTCGCTCTCCCCTCTCGTCGGTCGCCTCTCCATCTTCCCCAATCTTTTCATCTCAATCAACACCGAAGCTTCCTCCAGCAGCAGCCAACACACAACAACACCCATAGAGCCAACAACCATTCCCATCTCCACCTGACAAACCCAAGAGCACACTGGCTAGCAGCAGCCCTTCTTCCTCCAGCGGCACCCATAAAAGTAGCCCCATTTCCAACTGAGAAGAGAACAAGTAACCTAGAGAAGGAGAGAAACCAGAAGAGAGTAGATTTAAAAGGGGGAAGAACCGAGACTTTGCTTGTGTTTTTTTTCTTCTTTGCAAGTGATGTTACTCCTCACTGCCGGTGTAGAAGGAAAGAGGAGATGGAGCCCAGCCAGATCCACTTGTTGTTCGGGTTTGTCTGCGACGGTGCGTGGAGCAGACGCGCCGCCGCTATCTTGTAGCTTTAGAAGTCTGCCTAACACTGTTCTGAATTGTTTTAGGCTATTTTGTAAATTTTAAATTGTTTGATGTAATTTTTATGTATTTTTGTATTTTTAAAATTGGTTGTGTTGATGTAAAAAAAAAAAGGAAAAAAAAAGAACAAAGAAAAAATATAGTGAAAGGGAATGTGTTTGTATTTTTTATGGATGTTTTTTTATGATAAAATTGCAAAGAATAAAGAAGAATTTAATATTTTGATTTGCTCACGGTAAAAGATTATGAACTTACACGTAAATCGTATTTCTAATATTCGATGAAAAGATAAAATTTTTAAAACTTCTTTATCACATTAAAGCCACGAAGCAGCTTACCTCAGGTAGGGTGCGTTAGGGGTGCTAATACCTTCCCTAATCACAACCAGACCCTTACCCGTGAATCTCTGACAAGACCAGTACACCCGGGTTTCCTAGTAACCCTCAATGAAATACTAGGTGGCGACTCCCAACGAATCAATCAAACGAAATGAAAAAATCACCAACCAGACGCCGCACGGGTGACGTGCGACAGAATGGTGACTCCACTAGGGAAGGTACTGTTTCTGACAATATTGGACTAAGATTTGTGTATTTGATGTGTTTAAGTTTTTGCAATTTTATCTCTTTTTTTCCATGCATTTTATAGAATTGTCTCATGCATCACCTATTGTAATTTTTTTAAAGCACACACAATCTTCAGGTTAGGTGGGGGACTAGCAACTTACCTTACGACTTTTAGTCCAGATTTAAGTTTGTATAAACCCCAACTCTTCATTGAGTGCTTAGACTGGTAACAGTTGGTACACGTGCCATCTCATTGCCTACTGGGCCCCTATATTGCCTTCAAGAGGGTGATCACTAGGACAACGAGAGACCTTTTTTTGAGACCAGGTAGAAAACCTACCCATGTTCACATAATGAATAGAACCTGTGCTTAGGTTGTATGTGCTACTTTTAGTTGCATAAAGGCAAACCCTTCTTGAAGCATCTTGAACTCAAGACTTGTGGGTGACACAATGACCATCACTCAGAAAATTTTCCTTGTAGAGTTTGGGCAAGAATCAAGATTCTTATTTCATAATGCAAGAGTTATGATCATATATCACCCCTTGAAGGGCGAGTTCATCATATAGATTACATGTCATACATTTATCATGCATGCACCGGGATGAAAAGTAGGTCCCCCACGAATCTACAACACCCGACTTTGAGCGAGAAACATGAAAGATGAAGAGCGTACTCACCATAACGTCCATTTTCAAGAAGAGTTGGAGTCTCTAAAGACAAGTTTGACTCGCCTCTAGCTTACTCAAGCAAATACTGAAAAATAACTCTAGGGAACGTTCTTTCTAATCGACCTATCATCTTTGTTTAGACTCCAACAACGACTCAACCCGAAGAAATTAGGGGCAAACAGGGTTAAGAGCCTCAACACAATCCAACATTTCTGCAAAAGCTTTTGTGGGAAGGCTGATCGAAGGGGAATTGCACCACATTTACATAATGGAGCCCGTTCTTTTTCTGTCCAAAAATAACTACCTCTATTTGATCATGTCTTCAAAACTTCTTGATTATTTTGTTTGAACCTGTTTCAATCTTGTTGGTAAGCTTATAATGTCACAAGACTTCCTCTGTCAAATGAGCCTTTCTTGTTAATAAGATCATGTGTTTTCCTATATTCATGACATGCCTTCATTTTTGTTACTGTTTCATGCAAATAACACATTGAGCATAACCTTTAAGCATGAAACCATTGCGCCAAGAATCTTTGGGTGTGTTTCCCTTTTCTTCTAAAGCTATACATGATCGCACATGTTCACAAGGATTTTTGGGAATTCAAAGTTTAGTACAAAAATAGAAATCATGCTGGTGTTTGTCCAAAACAAATGACTTTTGGAAATCCAAATGATTCCTTTGAAAGATAACCATACACCTAGAAAATCAGGAAAAAAAAAACCATGAGGTGACTCTAAAGTTAAGTTTTATTTGAATAATGAGAAATCACTTTGCATACTCGTATGAAAGCAAGGTTTACGGATTCTAAATGCATGAGTTTGGAATGAAGAAAGGCCATCTTTGATAATCTTTTCATGAGGCTAAAATATATCCTTCGCAGTCCTTTTTTGAGCCTAGTAATGTTTTTTTTGAAAATAACCTTGGCTAGGATCACACCCAACACTAGGGGTAAGTGCAAGAGACAGAAAAAACCTCTATGATTTAAAGTGTCCAAACAACACTGGGGGCATAAAAGAAAATTCTCAATCATCAAAAGTGTCCAAACAAATGGTCCAAAAGAATTAAGCTTCTCACAAAAATAATTGATATGATAATGCTCAACCAAGTGAAGAAAGAAAGAAAAAACAAACAAATGAAAAACTCAAGCCCAACACTAGGGGGCACAATAGACCATTTTGGAAAGACATTCAAATGATAAAAGGTCAGAAAACAAGCACAAGTGATCCTTAGTCTTGAAATCCCTCAAACACCTTTTGAGCTTGTAAATATCCTTTTTCTTCATAGCCAATAGCCCAAGCCTACATTATGTGCCTAATTAAGCCCTTTTTGGTCAAAGGCAAGCAATCTGGATCGGTAGGCAGTGCTTTCTCATGCAAACCAAATCATTATTCATGCAAATAAAATGAATGCCTTGAACACTGGTTCTTTGAAACTCTCAAATTAAATCTTAAACCTTTTTTACCAACCAAGCGTCACTTCATATTTTTCACCAAAATCAAAACAAAAAGTTTTCATCACTTCTGAAAATCTCTCCATAGGAATCACTTGAATTTTCTCAGAACGAGTTTGATTTGAATCGATATCAAAATAATTTCTGTGTCTGGAATAGCTTTAAAATTCCAAAATTTCTGCATGAAAACAACTCTTTGTCAAACCTTCTTTCACATAGCCTCATCCCCAAACCCGAATTGAACACTTGGGGTATGATCAAGCTGGGGGGCAATAAGAAAACTCCTGGTAGGGCTATCTCCATGATTCCCTTTCTAAGAAAAATACCGGTCAAAATTGGCAACCCTTGAGATAAAGGGTGGAGGACAAAGAAGTATGATGATATCAAGTCCTTAGAGGTCAAGATCATAAGAGATGACTCGAGTAAGCAAGAGCGAAGAAGCAATCGAAGTTCACTACCAACTTTTGAGAAAGGAAAGACACTATGAAGAAATGGGGACCTATACTTCTCAGGTAAGTATACATGTATATCAATCATAATGCATTGCTTTCATCATTGACAGATTGGTGTTACACTTTTTTTTGAGTGCGCCTTTGAGCCCTTACTTCTCAGGTAGTGCATTTTCTAACCCTACCTCATTTTGTGTGCGCCTTTGAGCCCTCACTTCTTGGGTAGTGCATTTTCTAAACCCTACCTCATTCCGAGTGCGCCTTTGAGCCACCATCTCTTAGGTAGTGAGTTTTCTAACCCTACCTCCTTTCGCGTGCGCCTTGGAGCCACCATTTCTCAGGTAGTGTGTTTTATAACCCTATCTCCTTTCGAGTGCGCCTTTGAGCCACCATCTCTTGGGTAGTGCGTTTTCTAACCCTACCTTATTTTGAGTGCGCCTTTGAGCCCTCACTTCTCAGGTAGTGCATTTTCTAACCCTACCTCATTTCGAGTGCACCTTTGAGCCACCATCTCTTGGGTAGTGTGTTTTCTAACCCTACCTCATTTAGAGTACACCTTTGAGCCGCCATCTTTTAGGTATGCGTTTTCTAACCCTACCTCCTTCCGAGTGCGCCTTTGAACTCTCGCCATCCTTTTTCTGGGTAGGTCACCCATTACAACGCGACCAATTCTCCATGTTTTTTTACCTAGGTAGGTCACCCATTACAATGAGGCCATTCTTCCACTTGGGTAGGTCACCCATTACAATGAGACCACTCTTTCCTTTTTCCTTGGGTAGGTCACCCATTACAATGAGACCAACTTTTATCTGGGTAGGTCACCCATTACAATGAGGCCATTCTTCCACTTGGGGAGGTCACCCATTACAATGAGACCACTTTTTCCTTTTTCCTTAGGTAGGTCACCCATTACAAT
>Ga0325403_1004512_pt1 | contig 12959 bp, 4 predicted proteins | sample PopdelMetagenome_19_FD_205665 | JGI IMG/M metagenome (GOLD analysis project Ga0325403, IMG submission 205665) | Populus deltoides microbial communities from Bellville, Georgia, United States - Xylem-PdKOR-R4 | ecosystem: Host-associated > Plants > Phyllosphere > Stem > Wood/Secondary xylem...
TCAACATTAACAAAAGGCAACCTACATTAGCCAACAAAAGAAAGAAAAAGTTTTAGAAATGGATTTGGCTCCGAAAATGAGATTTAAAACCCAACGAGAGCGAGATTTGAATTCTTTCTTAGCTTATAAAAAATGGGTTTTTTTGTTCATCATTCTGTTTTTGCAGGTAAATATCTGATTCTGACTCTCTCATTGTGCGCGTGCGAGTCGTCTTCTTATTTTCTTTCTGGATACAATGTGTTTTATATTGTTTTTGCATTTTTTATAATATTTAAGATTATATAAGTGGCGGTTTTTATAAAAATAATTTTTAAAAAAAATTAATTAAATATTTTTTAATTTTTTTAAATTATTTTTAATATTAAAATGTCAAAAAAATTTTAAGATATTAAAAATCAAATTTAAACAAAAAAATTAAATTTTTAAAAAATATCATTTACATCCTCAAATGTTTCCTTATTAAAATACATGGCAACTGAAAAAACAATATTTTTATATTGTTATTATGGATTCTTTGATAACGGTAAGTGGGTTATCTTAAAACCTTTTAATTTAATTTTTTTATCTAGTTTAGATTTCAAATTAAATTATGTGGAGGATAATCCGATATGACCTGCTCAATCTAAAGGGTTCAAAGATAATCTCAGCAACTAATAAAAAATCAATTTGATTTAAAATTAATTTAGGATGACATTATTTTTTAAAAATATTAAAATGAAAATATCTTGGATCGACTTGAGTTAACTCATTAAAATCATGATTCAAAGTCACACACCTTATTGATTTTAATAACTTTATTTTTAAAAAATTATCTTTTTATTTAATTATATGATAGTAAAAATACATGCACACAGAGAAGAAACCGAATAAAATTATAAAAAATCATTATAAATTGTAAAAAAACATTTGTCAATATTATAAAAAGACTGATATATTTTTTTGGTAACAAGGTAAAAATTTAAAGGTATTTAATAAAATAATATCTAAAGTATTTTAAATTATTTAATTTTACAAAAATTAAATTTCAATTAAAAAGATATTAAAAGGAAAACTAAAAGTAGGCCATGTTCATGCCTTTAGACTTTTTTAATGAGTTAAAAAAAGGAAGTAGATGATGTTTTATTTGTGAGTTCAATTTTCAACTCATTAGAGAGGTGATGGAAAATCAAGCTAGGATTTTTAGGATATAAAAAATTAAATTTCAATTCTTTTGCTCTTAAAAATACTCTTTAAATAAAGATAAATTATTTTTAATATTAAAATGTCAAAAAAAATTTAAGATATAAAATTAAATTTAAACAAAAAAATTAATTTTAAAAAAAATATTATTTACATTCTCAAACGTATCCTTACTAAAATACATGACAATTGAAAAAATAATGTTCTTGTAGTGTTATTATGGATTCTTTGATAATGTTAAGTGGGTTATCTTTAAAACCTTTTAATTTAATTTTTTATCTAATTTAGATTTTAAATGACATTATATGGAGGTTAAACCGATATGACCTGCTCAACCTAAAGGGTTCAAAGGTAATCTCGGTAACTAATAAAAAATCAGTTTGATTTAAAATTAATTCAGGATGATATTAATTTTTTAAAATATTGAAATGAAAACATCATGGATCGACTTGAGTTAACTCACTAAAATCGTGATTCAAGGTCACACACCTTATTGATTTTAATACCTTTATTTTTTAAAAATTATCTTTTTATTTAATTATATGATAGTAAAATACATGCACACAGAAAAGAAACCGAATAAAATTATAAAAAATCATTATAAATTGTAAAAAAACATTTTCTAATATTATAAAAAGACTGATATATTTTTTTGGTAACAAGGTAAAAATTTAAAAGTATTTAATAAAATAATATCTAAAATATTTTAAAATATTTAATTTTACAAAAATTAAATTTCAATTAAAAAGAAATTAAAGGAAAACTAAAGTAGGCCATGTTCATGCCTTTAGACTTTTTTAATGAGTTAAAAAAGAAAGTAGATGATGTGTTATTTGTGAGTTCAAATTTCACCCATTAGAGAGGTGGTGGAAAATCAAGTTAGGATTTTTAGGACATAAAAAATTAAATTTCAATTCTTTTGCTCCTAAAAATACTTTTTAAATCACGATAAATTTATTTATCAATTTAAAAACCTCTAAATCGACTCAAAAGCACAAAAAAAAATTCTCTTAACCTCGATCTATTTTTTCTAACAACATGAAAGCTCAAAAATACCTCAATGACACTTCTTATGCCAAGAAAAACACATTGACACCAAATTTAACCTTTTATCAACGAAATCTCATCAATCTACTACTTTCTCTCTTCATAATTTTCCAATAACTCTTATTTTTCAACCCGGGAATTGGAATGTAAATTAAATAAAGTTTTATATCAAAACATAAAATTGTCAGACTAAAAGGGCAAAAAAAAAAACCAACAAGCAAAATATCTTGAAAAGGCATTTGTGAACATAAACAACCCAAACCTACCCTCCTATATAACATAACATAAATAGCCAAAATATGCTCCTAAAAAATCTCAAATTGATTTAAAAATCTAATCTATTTCTTCTCTCCTATCTAAGAACATAAAATATCATAAAAACTAAAGCCTGATCTTCCATATTCAATTGATTTGTTTTCTCTTTACTTGTGATGTGATTTTGCCTAAGTTACAAGTTATAAATCAATTATTCTTATCTTTTTCAAAACCCTATAAAAAAATCCCCTAAATTGATTTCAAAATCTATTTTTTTATTCCATAATTGAAAAGGTTATGAAGAAAAAAACTTAAATCGGGTTCGAAAGTAAGACTAATTAATGGATGTGCAAATTTTGAGCATGATGCCAAGCTTTCCAATCCAAGTGAAGTTCCAACAAGACCCAACTCAATTACATCAGCTTTTGACCGAAACATTATTGATTGACAAAAAAAGAGTTGACATCATGAAGAAATTGGAGGAGATGAAATTAGCTATAGCTACAACATTTTAAGAGAACATCGAAAATCCGTTCACCAAGGTAGGAGAGACTCCTAAAACTATGATTAAAGATATGTCATTCTTCTTGCTTATTGGCCTTAAATTCTTGTAATTTGTTTGGCAGGTTTATTCACTATGAGACGGTCATATGCAGAACATTTAAAAGAGCATAGGATTTCTTGTTACCATGATTCAAATTAGCTATAAACTTGGTATGATTTTTAATTGGCTAAAATATACATGGCATTCTGCTGGATTTTTGAAACATGATGAAAGTCTTGTCTTTTATATATATAAAAAAAATATTAAGCATTATTTGTAAGGGTTGTGTTGATATTTATGGAGAAGAAGATTGAAGAAGATGAGATTAACTATAGCTACAACATTTAAAGAGAACATCGAAGATCCATTCACCAAGGCAAGAGAGACTCATAAAACTATGATTAAAGATATCATTCTTCTTACTTATTGGTCTTAAATTCTTGCAATTTGTTTGGCAGGTTTATTCACTATGAGATGGTCATGTGTAGAACATTTAACATAGCATGGTATTTCTTGTTACCATCATTCAAATTAGCTACAAACTTGAAATTGTTGTTGATTGGCTAAAATATGGCATTCTACTGGATTTTTGAAACATGATGAATGCCTTGTTTTTTTATATAAAAATATTGAGCATTGTTTATAGGGCTTGTGTTGATATTTATGGAAGAGAAGATGAGTTCAGTTAGTTATGCTCCTATTGGGCATGTGATGTTTCCCTGGAAAAGGAAAAAGGGAGAAGAGGTGGCAACTACGGTAGGAAACGAGAAATGATAATTTTGTAATTTTAACACTCAATGGCTCTTTAGACATTAATTAGAATATAATAACAATCCTATAAATAATATAAACTATTTTGTTGACTTTTTTTTTATAAGGATGTAAAGTGTTATACAACTTTAAAATTGCTTTGACCCATGATATAAATTGTAATTTCCAAAACAAATGGAGACAAAGTGAGAAAAATTACTAAACTATAGGAGTGTCACGATAATTTTTCCTATTAAATTACTTTTATGAATTGGTTTGTAGCTAACAATTTAACAATTTAAGTTAATTATCTAATTTGTAAGGCGATGGATCTTTTATTGAGCCCATAGAAAAAAAAATTATAATGACACCACTCCTTGACACAAATACAATAAGAATTCTTTGAAATATGTGTGGATGTCATGGGTAAATTATTAAGAAGAAATCTAAAATAACTCATTGTTTTATTGTTCATACAAACACAAGTCACCGTGGATTTGCATAGCAACTTGGTTTTTTTTTTAACTTGGTTTTTTTTTCAGTCCTTCATTTTTTTTATTTAATCCTTCAACATTGCATTTACTAAGAATTGGACTTTATAATTTATTTTAGTTTGTTTTTCACAAGGTTATTACAACCTTTAAAAAAAATGACATCATTTAAAAAAAATGTTTTGGCACTTTTTTAAGACATGTAGCCGTGATACTTTTCCAAATTTACATTTGGTCCATTTAGTTTGATAATTATATGGTTTAGTCTTAAATTTTATTTTATTCACATTTAAATAGTGTTTAAGATGAGATAGAATCATTAAAACACAATAAAAAAAAAAAGGATCAATAGGTTGAATTATGTTGACAAAAGTTGTCAAATTTGGTGTCAAAGTATTCTTTGGCAAGAGGAGTGTCATTTTGTTTTTAGGCTTTCATGATGCCAAAAAAAAAGTAGATCGAGTTGGGGGAGGTTTTTCATTGTAGTTTGTTTTTGTGTTTCTTTTATCATTTTAAGGTTTTTTTGGGTTTATAAATTGTTTTTTGAGGTTCTAAGGGTGTTTATCATGTGTTTTTAGGTGAAATGAGTTGAAAATATATTTTTAGTTTTAAAAAAACTCCTTAATTTTTCGATCACCTCTACAATGATCGGAATCTAGGTAAGGAGATAACGAGTGATTTGTCACAATAAACAACACCCTGTCTGATTCTTTAAAAAAAATATTCTCCCAATTTGCAAATGAAATAAAAAAAGGAAGTTGACTGAAATTTATTTTCTTTATTTTTTATTTTCTATCTTGTTATAAAAAATAAAATAAAATAAATGAAAGTGAGGAAAATTATAAAATGATGGAAATTGACTAAATTTCATTCAATTTTTTTTTTGAAAATATTATGTGTTTGAAAATACATGGAGAAAAATGGTGGTAAGAAATGGGTTAAGACAATTTCCTTCTCTTTACAATACTTATTGTATAAAAACATTAAAAAATTCATTTTTCTTTGATTTGTGTAGTAAGTTTGTAAATACCAAATAAAAATGGGTTGACTTAAAGGTAACCAACGTGTGAAAATTTGAACAGGTCAAAATGAGAGGCAACCAACCTCAGCATTACATTTAAAATGGGTCAAAATTGGAGACCAACCTACCTAAGCATTAAATTTGAAATGGATCAAAATTGTTTGACCAACTTTGGCATGAAATATGAAATGGTCAAAACTGTTAGGTGACCAGCCTTAACATTAAATCTAAAATGGCTCAAAATTGTTAGGTGATCAACTTTGACATAAATCTAATTGAATGGACACTTGAAAGGAAATTATCATATGTTCGATAGGCTTCACTTTGAAAAAAAATGCAATTGGATTAATAGGCTTTTTCTTGAAAGAAAAATATGATTAGGTTGAAATAAAAATGTCATTGAATCAATAGGTTTTGTTTGAAACAAAATTACCATCAAATCAATAAGCTTATTTAAAATAGAAGTTCCTCATGTAAGGAAATTGTCATCAGATTGATGAGCTTCACTTTTAAATAAAATTACTTTTTGAAAGGAAATTGTTATAAAATAATAGGCCTTGGTTGAATTAAAATGTTCTTAAAAGAAAATTATCATTGAGTTGATGTGATTAACTTTAAAATAAAAATTCTATATGAAAAGGATTTTTCCTTTTGAAATAGAATTGTCATCAGATTGATGAGCTCCACTTGAAAAAAAAAAGTTATTTGAAGAAAGTTATCATCGAATAGATGGGTTTTGCATTAAAATATTTAACTTGAAAATGTCATCTAAAAGAAATTATCATTAGATCAATAAGTTTTGACTTAATATAAAAATTTTGTTTGAAAGAAAATTATCATCAAACTTATAGGCATTACTTGAAATAAAAATGCCATTGAATTAATGGGATTTGCTTAAAAGAAGAATCTCATGGGATTAATGGGTTTCATTTTAAAAAAAAAATAATTCTCGAACTAATGGACTTAAATTGAAAGAAAAAAGCCATGGAATTAATTCATTTATTTAATATAAAATTATTGTTGGACCGATGAGCTTGAGGAAAAATAATGATATCATGACTAATAGGCTTTGTTAAAGAAAAAGTGGCATTGAGTTAATGGGCTTTGAGAAAGGCTATCATGGTTGATAGGCTTGAAAATGGTCTCATAAAGAGGTTACCAACCTTAAGTTTAAAAGAGAAATGAGAATTTTGTTGAAGCGAAATAAGATGAGAACTTCACGAATCGACAAGAAAAGACTTGGGTTCCTTTTCTATAACAACGACCAATTTTGATTTTATCTCTAGATGATATCTTCTAAGCTTAACGGGGAAATAAAATTTGTATATTTTTAAAGTTCCATCTTTTTTTTTTTTGTCATTTGCATCTTTGAAAACCTTTGCATTTAGAACTGCCAGGAGTCAAGCACTGGTTTGTTTGAATTGTTTAAGCGTCCACAATGCTTTTAATGCTGATTACAAGTTTTTCCTCCCATGTTCTCCATTTTTTTATCACTAAATAAGTATAGCTTATCTATCATTTTAGCTTAGTATACATGGACTTTGTTTATCATTGCCTCTAAGTGTATTCTGAGAGTACTTGTTTATAAAATCATTTTTTACCATCACCATGAAGAAGTTGTCATCTCTACTACTTTCAGCTTGTGATAAAGTTCTTTAAATCATCATTTAATTATCGTGATTATCATGGATTTTTTCAAACAAAATTTTCTTAGTTGATCTAATTCTATTCATCTTTCTTTACGGTCATTATAAGACACACATCTTCAATCAAATAAGAATTTAGATTTCTTAGTCAATGATCAAAGATATATCATTCAAGTGTTATGATGAAATATTGGATTTTCTCTTGGCACATAGTGAAATGGGTGCTAGTTAGAATTGAAAAAAAAATATGGTTATCTAAAAATTCTAGCTATTTTTAAAAAAATAAATGGCTTGAATGGATTCTTTGACAATGAAAGCTTATTTTGGCGATAAGTGTTTTTGCTTTCAATAGAGGAGCACCTTGCTTCATCTTATGTTAAGTTTGATCATTTATTAGCAAAAATTCATGATTCAATGTTACAAAAAATAATATGTAATACACAAATACGTCATTATTTTGCTTTAAACACATCTTTCTTCTCTTTTTAGATTTTCAACAAAACAAACTATTTTAAATCAAAAAATTCTTTAAAGGCATATAATGTAAGCTTAGGTTTTTGTTTATGAAAAAAAGGATGTACAACACCTAAAATAGGTTTAAGAGTTTAAAGACATATGATCATTTATTCTGTATGGATATCTTTTAGGCTTGCAACCTTGATTTTGATATTTTGGTGATCGATTTAACCTTAATCTCGATACTCAAAGTTCAATCTCATTCTTTATCATTGATATTTTATTTTTAATTCTGGACTTTTTACTATTATAAAGGACACTTAGGGAGATGCTTTTTTTTCTCTCTCTTTTGTAATAGTTTTCATCCCTTTCATATTTTTCTCATTTGAAGAATTTATTTACTGTCTAAAAACTTTTAAAATATACCCCCAATATGAGGGGTTATATTGGTCTAGATCATTATCCAAGAAAAATATTTAAATCTCAATAGGAACAATAAGGGATATATTTTTATTTGTAAAGGATACATAAAAAAAATGGTCTTTTTTTTAATCTCAAATATAAATGTACTCAAGTTGATAAATCTTACTTTATTCAAATATCGTTATTAATTAGAAAAACAATAAGGTTAACCTCAAATAAAAAGTGGTGGGATTATGATCTGAATATGCATTGTTTATTATTATTTAAGTCATCAAATTATTTGATTCTATTTAGAGAATATCTATATTATTTCAAGTGAGATATCTATTTTGAATTTTTTTGGGTTCTAAAAGGGATTGTATGCAAGACTTTATCTTTAAGATTTATTAGGAATGGAAAATGAGATTTTAGAATTCAAAAAGGAGGTTGCCCCCTACCATCTACATAATATATTTTAGAGTTTGACCAATTTTGAATGAATTTTATGTTACTTTTAAACTAACATCTTTTCATTTTATAACAATAATAAGATATAAAAACATGCACATTTCATTAAAATATGTTGTTCGATAAAAAAAGGTGAAAAACAAATCAAAGTTCTAATTTTTATTGAACAAAAAGATAAATGACTTTATTTACAAAGTTCAGTCATAGAAATGAGTTTAGTGTGCAACATTCCTTTTATTTTCACATCAGTTTCTTCCATTAAACATTTTAGGTTTGGTGACATTCATCATATGCTATTTTCATAATCTTGGTCAAGCATCTACCATGTTGACAATGGATTAATGATGATAATATGTGTTATTTACCTCAACAAATGGAATATGATCATGATTTACCAATTTTCAAATTTGATACTTAAAGACTTTACTACATTACTACTTTAAAATGAAACACTTAGGACACATTGCATATTTGAATCATGTCGCCTATGGTGCAATGATTGTATGGGATTTATTAAGTATTGAAGTAATGTGTCAAGTAAATGTTGAGCAAAAAAGATATGTCAATCTCGGACGATGTCACTTGAAAAGTTGATGATACCATGGAACTCAATGATAGTTGACATGACTGAACAGCTAAGGCTTCCCATTTGAAATTCATCTCCTGATGTCGATAAAACCTTAATGATGGATTTCTGATAATTCCTAATTCAAGCTTTAATTAAATTTAGAAATCTCAAGTACTTTAGAAATGCTAACTTTTAGCGTTAGGCATGTTTAAATTGCTTAAACAGGATCAGTCAAGTCTTCTCATTCAAAGAAAAAAAAAAGTGCTTTTTAAATAAATAGGAATTGTATAGTTCATTTTTTTCAACTGTTTTTCTTTCAAGGTAATATCATATGCAAGGTCAATAACTTAAGGTTAGAATCATATGTCATGGCAATAGGAACCTATAATGAAAAATGAACATTCTAATTGGTGAAAGGTAAGCCTCAATCAATCAAATATGCATTCAAACATTTTTTTTTTGTTTATAAAGATGCTAAGTAGGATAGGGTGAAATAACTGTTAAAGATTTTGTTTCAACTAATATATAAGAGCAATAAGAAGCTACCACCAATGTGAGTTGTGATGAGCTATTTCAATATGATGAGGTCTTTTAAATTATCTAGATTGAAAAGTTTGTTCAAACAAGCTAGTTGATTAACCCTCTCCGCTCCTTGTTTTTTACCATTTTTCTTTGAATTATTGAGCTTTTAAACGGCAAATTGTAATTTTCAATCTTTTAATAAGGATCAAAAGTTTGATAATTACTTTGGTGTTCTTGATTTTCAATGGGATTCACTCATCAAAGACTAGGACACCTTGTTATATCCTTTTTATATATAGGGATTTTATCGCAAGCTAAGTCTAGAGATGAGTTCTATAAAGATCTCAGATCAAGTATTTTATTATTGATCTGATGTATTCCTGAGTCCTTTTTCATTTTATGTCTAAACATGAGCAACTTCATCATGTGCTCAACATTTGCATAATGGGTGCATAATAAATTATTGAACTTTGTTTTATGATGACTCAAAATATATTAATTCATCAATTTTGGAATTAAAAGTTAAAACTTTATTCTTTCAAAAATATGTGAAATGATTTAACATATTGTCCATATACTTTTGGAAAGTAGTTTGAAACTTTCCTTCATCCAAAAATACAAAAACAACTTAACGCATTAACTCGTATTGTAACACCCTGTAATTTAATGCATTCGTAAAAGAACTTTGAGTCTTAACTTAAAAAAAATGGGTATTTTTTTTTCTTCTATCGAACTTATCTGAGACTTGTTGAAATTCCTGTCGAAATTTCAGCAGAGTTTCTCTTAAACCTGGAGGTCCCAAGTTATCGACAATCATCCTGTACAATTATACTCATTTCTCAATCATATCATAATCATGTAAAACTCAACAACACATCATTCATTGTGCATGCATACACATTTCGCATGTTCATTTCTTTTCCATTGACACACATAATTCATAATAATTGGAAGTAAACAAACATTAAAATTACAAATACAAAATAGTATATTTTTACGTACCGACACTTAATGTAAAAGGAGTACTATTACATATTATACATCTTCTACTTAATTTTTATAACATAAAGGTTTTTAGAAAAAAGAATAAAGACATAAATATTACATTCCAAAATGATAATTCATAAACAGAAAAATCCAATATCTAACGATCTACGTCACATCGCGGTGTACTTGTTTCAACAATAATCATATTAATCAATTTACTCAATATCTTAGTCAAATATTAATTGTTTTACTCTTAACCTTTGAAATTTAATACTTCTAACTCCAATTAATTAATTTACATCATCTTTTCAAAACTTAAATATCCAGTTAACTCATTTCAATTACCGGTAATTCCATACGAATTACCCTATATTCGGTTAACCTCTTTGTTAACCAATAAACCCGGTAATTCTCTTAATTACCTAAGAAATCCAGCTAACCCATTTTAGTTGCCAAAATCAATCCGGTAATTCCATATGAATTACCCAACATTTGGCTAACCCTTTTTGTTAGTCAAATAATAATCCCAGTAATTTCACATAAATTACCAATAATTATCATTTGTAATAATCACTCATTTTATTAATTTGCTTCATTCTTTTAACATCAATTAAGTAAACAACATAGTTATTTATTGAAAACTAATAATTATAAATTAAGGTGATGAATCACCTATCATGGTTAATGAATTTCTATTTTTATGTCCTAAGCAATACGATATTTGCCTCCATCCTTCACAAGGATTAGTTCTTCAACAATTTTTTTTCTTTTATTTATTCCTTCAATAATCCATTACATAAACACAACTTACCATTTTTGTTTAACAGTGAAGTTTCATCCAACATTCCATTTATAATCTGACAAGTCAATCATCCCGACAATATTAACACCATACAAGTAAGTTTAACTCAAGTTGTATATTCCGGTCATTAGAAAAAAAAACTGATGTTAAAGCCCATTACCGGGTAACTAGTTCTTTCACCCATCTTATTCCATAATTTTTAATGAATATCCGCATCTTCAAGGCCGAATGAATAATCCTATCAAGATGTTAATCCCCATTTCATTAACACTTTTAATTATTCCATATCAGAAATATCATTATAATACCTCTCCCCCAAAACTTCAAAGGGAATGCCAACACTAATGAATTTTCATTAGTGTCATTAGTCGCCCATATCAGGATATCAGGACCGATAAATCAAGTTTATTGTAAATGTTAAAATCAATGCCACCGATTGATATCATTAACTATTTCTAACCCGAAATAGCCAATCAGATTTTTCTTTCCATAATACCTTGGAATATTTCTGGAAATGTTAATGTCAAGATTATTGACATCATTTGCTTTCACTTCAGGAAGAGCTAATCAAGTTTCGTGTGATTGCCGATATCGACAGCACCGGTCGACATCATCAACTATTCTTACTCGAATAGTTAATCAAGTTCAATATCTCTCATTTGCAGGAATGATTATGCCAATGTTAGTAAACCTTACTAACATCATTAGCCTCCGCATTCGGGATTGGCTAATCAAGTTTCATGGAACGATCATCTACGAAGTCTATTGATGTAATTCATAATCTTAACCCAATCAAGGACTCAAATCCATTTTAATTTCTCATTTATTTCACTTTATACTTTCTCTTTGTAGTTTCACCCATAGATGCAAAGACCAAGAATTTAATAAGTTAGTAAATTAATGCTACGTAAAAACCGTAGGTATAGAACACCTACCAGCTGCAGAAGCTCGACTCATGCTCCCTTGTTGTGGTTGTGCCCCTCCTATAGTCCCTCCTTAAGCTCCTACTATACGAGCTCCAGAGAAGTTGAGTGAATGTTTCTCTTACATTTCAATATAACATCCTGAATCAATATTTGAATCTTCCCGATTTATTCATAATATTCATAAATTCTCAACATCAAATAATTCCATAAAAATTTCCATGGATGTATCTTATTTTCTTACTTGTCATTTAAATTCATTTACATTAGAATTTATTTACACTAACATTAGACGTCCAATTAATTCAATTCTTCATCAATAATTTTCAATGTCCAAACGAAATGACTTTTCGTTACCGATATTTTTCTAGTGTCCCAAGATATTTAACCTATTACCAAACAATGTAATTTAACTTAAATTCCAGCAATGACTATACATGCCATTTTGTTTTTTTCTCCAAAGCATACTCAAAATGATATCTTATATCATAATTCAATTTACAACATCCCTTACCATGATTTCTCATTCATTTCTTCATCAAGACACGTAATTTACCACACATTCCAGCGCATATTTAACTAACATGGCCAGCCACAATAGAGATTAATTTTCCAAAGTTAGTTTCAATTCATCCCAACCTACTTTCTCATATCATGTTTCCCATTCCAACACAACCAAAGTATTAATCCACCACTATTTTTTATAGAATTTAATTATACCATCACTTAGCAACACATCAAACATGACTCAAACACAACACAAAAAATTCTCAAACAATTCTCAAACACTCCCTCATCATTAAACCCATTACAATTATCCTTAGTCCCAAAACATACTTTTTATGCTAAACATCATATTCTCATTCAATATTTTTCAAACCAAATTTAAAACATAATT
>Ga0325403_1004513_pt1 | contig 12959 bp, 12 predicted proteins | sample PopdelMetagenome_19_FD_205665 | JGI IMG/M metagenome (GOLD analysis project Ga0325403, IMG submission 205665) | Populus deltoides microbial communities from Bellville, Georgia, United States - Xylem-PdKOR-R4 | ecosystem: Host-associated > Plants > Phyllosphere > Stem > Wood/Secondary xylem...
TTAATTGCTGCCATAGTTTAGATAATCACAAACCAAATCCCCCCAATTACATAACGTACAACATAAAAATCTGACTTGAAACTTCCTCGTGGGATCGACCCCTTGCTTGCTCTATACTATCTTGTGAGTTGTATTTGAAGCTAGGGTAATTAATTTGTGTGACCGCGACATCGCAACAACACTCTATCTATTTACTAGTGTATTATTAAATGATTCTCTTGGATGATTTTGACATCATCCTCACATATAGCTAGAGATCTACTGTCTTGGCATTGTTGTATAAACATATATGTCTTGCATACATGAAGGAGGTTAAATATGTCGGGGAATGTTTATTACTTCAATATGTATGAAGCGAGAAATACTATCTAGACTTTAAATGTTTGTTGTTAACACAAATAACAATTATGGACGTGGGAACGTCTTCATGTTGGCAAACCACAGATACCCTGATTATCATCTATGGTTTTCCAGACAATGGGGGTTACAATTCATCTCCCACTCGGATACATGTACTACGATGTTATTTTACAATTATGTGCATTTATATTGTCTAATTATAACTTTAAAAAATACAATTAAACTAAGATATTTTTAATGCTAAGAGTTGTGCTAGTAGAGTATTTGAAAATATTCCAACACATGTGTTGGCATTTTATCGGAGCAAGCTAGATAGGTAACATGTTATCTAGGTATTTTTTTTCAATCATCTGTTTAATAAAAATCATTACAATTCATCAAATTATTGTTGTTTAATATTTAAAAAATGTATATTCTATAGGTCATGTGGACACCTTATTCGGTTGAAAGATTACCAGTTGCTTTGGTTGTTTGCACTAGTGCGATGAACATGTGGACATCAGTGATCTCACTGATATTTTTTATATGGTCGAGCTACATTGCCCAGACTGGGTAATGTGATAGTTTGGCTATAAATAACACATTCCAGTTGATATCGATATTAGTGATGCATGCTATAACTCGTCAAGGTAAAAATGATGGTTATGATTGGTTAAGCTAACGTGAAGCTTATGTAACATAGTGAGATGCACGTAGGAATGTGAAATTTATAGAGATGCATCATATGATTACAGATGAGGAGTATATGATTTGGTATATGAGTATCACATGCCAGGTCATTACTCCGGATCCAGATTAAGTTTCTCCACCTGGATACATGCAGTACAAGCAACATGTCCAGCAGATTTAAAATCTCATAATTAATCAAATATTTTAATAATTAATATTTGTTAAACGTTGGGTTTTATATATTGATCTTTTAATTTAATATTAATGTTTTATTGATATTATGTTGGCTTCATGCTACAGAAGGGTTGAGATGCCATATCTTATCTTGTAATACTAACAAAAAAAAAAACAAAAGTTCACATCATTGTGTCCTAGTAGTTAAATGTTTGTCGCGCTAGACTTGATACCTTTGGAGCAAGGTTAACTCTTAATAATGTGGTTGTAGAGGATAAGGTCACTCAGGTAAGTGCATGAGCTGGATCCAGTTGTACTACTGATGAGTCTGGATCATCAAGTAGATGACGTTCACGTAGATAAATAGATGAGTTATGTTTATATATTTTAGGATTGCTTGAATATTGTATTATTGAATTATTGTTTATTCATTTTATATGTATATATGTTTTTTTTAATGCATTCCTAGGGCTATTTATGATTATGAAATGTAAGAATTTATTGAGTTTAGATATAATTTGTTGATTGGGGTTATTGTGGCTTTTTATAGGTTCTTTAAATAGGATAAAATTTTGGGTATAGTTCCTATATAGGAAAAACTATTTCCAAATTTTATTACAATTGTAAAATTTTTAACTCTCTAAAACTTAGATTAAAAAAAACTATGATTTAATGAACCTTTTCAGGCTCAAAACATAAATTTTTTCAAAAATAGATAATAGCTAAAACGGTCTAATATATGTCGCAATTCTGAACCACGATGTTTGATTCCATACTCAAACATGTAGGCCTTACCTGGACGGCCAAACATGTATAAGATTAGAAAAACCCATGCCTTTTATATGACTTGGTTTATTACCCATCTTGGTGTAAAATTCTTTATTCAAGACTTAAGTCATCTAACTTGCTTTTTTAGTATTAATGTATAATATACTTCTCATAGGCTTTTCTTTTCGTACTCTTGTTATTTATTTACCATTATGCACAAGGTTGGTATGTTCAAATATCAATTAGTTTTCATATCATAGTTATTGATTCTTATCTTTCCACCACTTATTTCCACCACTTATAAAAGCGTTTTTGCTTATTTTAACTTTGTTTTGTATCATTAGGTAGTTAGAGTTTTTCAATATCTTACTTTTACATGATCAGATATTTCTTTCATTGTTAAAAAGTTTTGTCAATTCATGAATGCTCCATTTGAAGACCATTTACTTGTGAATAAATGTATTTTATGGTACAATTTATTTTAGCTTATCTTTTACTCCCTCTTCGATCTCTTATTATATAATTTAGTGATTCTGATTTTGATGGTAATATTAATGATTAAACATCTATGAATGCTTATACTATCTCTCTTAGTCCTAATATTATCCCTTTGAAGTCTAGTAAGATGAAAACAATTGCTTGATTTTCTATGGTCGTTATTACTAATGTTATTTATAAGTTACAAGGGCTCTTTTCATTTTATAAACTTGATTATTTGTTATTTTCTCCTAGAGAAACTTATCTCATGACCAATTTAGTTTTTTATTCACATATAAAATATGTTGAAATAGATTTTCATTTTATTCATGATAGGGTTGTGAAAAAGAATTATAGGTTTAGTTTTTTGTATTTATCTTTTCTTCTTACTAAAACAATTAACTTGCCACTTTATTTTTTAATTAGTGTTTATAACTTCTTATTTATTTATTTATTTATCCGTTATTATATTTTATATATTCATTATATTAATCTTGGTCATAATCTCTCTATTTCTTAGTTAACAAGTTTCACGGTACCAGAAAACATATTTGTAATGTCGATGCCTTCTTCTTTTGCATTTGAAATTAGCCTGGAATGCTTCCTACAGTAGCTACGTTGGCAAGGGAACTATAAATGCATTTTCAGTTTTGATTTTTCTTCTAGTAGCGACTACTAGCAGCTGTGCTATCTTGTAGGCATTATTTCCCCTTGTTAAGCATTGTATCCATCAAATCACCTTCAATATCTATCCAGATCCATGGAATGAACTTCTAATAAAATCTCTATAGAAGTAAGAAAAAATTAAAAAAAAATTAAGTTTTAAATGAAAAACTTAGAAGGGTTAGAAAATTAGTTATTACAAACAAACAAAAAGGCCAAGAAAAAAGCAATAGCTTACTTGCATTCATCTAACAATAGAAACGTACGTTGCCTAGGAGTTGGGATGTGCATGTTAAATGTTAAATTGGAGAAAATCCAAACCATAAGAAGTTGATACGAAGGTTAGGAAGCTTTTATAAAAAATCTGCAGACAATACTTCAAGACTTAAGTTACAATAGATGGCAGCAGTACCTTATATTTACAATAGCAGAGTCGATCTAAGGAATGTTTGAAAGTATGTGCTAAATCTATGCTACCATTACAGCTATAGTTATTGAGCATAGAATCAGGTGTAATTACAAATTCAATGACAGAATAATTAGCATGATTGGAGGCTAATTGTGTGCTGTTTCATGATTTGCAGAATCTTCCATGATACGCCCCCGCAAGATTGAGCTTCCATCGGTAAGACCAATCTTGTGACGTAATAACTCAGTGCGTTGCCTGGACAATGGCTTTGTTAAGAGATCAGCTAATTGGTCTTGAGTGTAAATGTGGTGGACCTGAAGACTGCTTTTCTGTACCAAGTCACGGATAAAATGAAGATCTATTTGAATGTGTTTCATGCGTGAGTGATTAACAGGGTTGAAAATGAGATATGTTGCACTGAGATTATCACATAGCAGTTGGGGACATTGTGGTGCTGAAAAATCTAGTTCTGTTAGAAGAGTGGACAACCACACCGTTTCAGAGGTCGCAGTGGTGAGAGCCCGATATTCAGCTTCGGTTGTGGAACGTGCAACAACCTGTTGCTTCTTGGAACTCCAAGAAATGGGATTGGAACCTAAAAAACTGATATAGGCAGAGGTGGACGTGCGATCATCAATGTTGCCAGCCCAGTCAACATCAGAATAAGTCCGTAAGGCAGTGGTGCCAGTCTTGCGGAGCTGAAGGCCATGGAAGATGGTGTGTTTTAAGTAAAAAAGGAGCCTTTTGGCAGCTTTCTAGTGTGTTGTTGTAGGCTGGTACATAAATTGAGATAGTTTGTTAACAATAAATGAGATATCAGGGCGCGTCAAAGTAAGGTACTGGAGGCTGCCAATGATGCGATGAAAATCTAAGCTATCCACAGCAGCAGTGCCATCAATTAATTTAAGAGGCTGAGTGGAGGAGAGAGGAGTGGAGACATTTTTCACACTGCTCATACTTGTTGTAGCTAAGAGGTCACGAACATATTAATGCTGAGAAAGAAACAACCCGACTGGAGTGGGGATCACTTCAACACCTAGAAAATAATAAAGTGAACCCATGTCTTTGAGAGAGAATAGGGTACCAAGCTGCTGGATAACATAATGCACAAAGGATGGAGTATTCCCTGTAATGACAAGGTCATCCACATATATAAGGAGATAACACAGGGTTGTGTCGTCCCTGTAAATGAAAAGAGAGGAATCTGCCTTGGAGATATGAAAACCCAGCTAAAAGATGCCAGATTTAAAAGCTGTATACCAAGCCCGTGGGGCTTGTTTAAGGCCATAAAGTGTTTTGTTTAATCTACAAACATGATGAGGCTTGGATAAATCCTTGAGGCCGGGGGGTTGCTGTATAAACACAGTTTCAGTTAGTGCACCATTTAAAAAAGCATTGTGAACGTCCATTTGCCTCAATTCCCATGCATACATGACAGCAATAGAGAGGACAACCCTGATGGTGGCTGGTTTAACCACGGGACTGAAAGTCTCTTTGTAATAAACACCAGGACGTCGTTGATAGCCGTAGGCGACTAGATGGGCTTTGAAATGATCCACTGACTCGTCGACTTTGCGTTTTGTGCAGAATACCCACTTTCAACCTACTGGTTCACAATCGGAGGGAGGTAGAACCAAGTCTCAGGTGCCATGTTTCATAAGAGCAGTAAGCTTATGAGACATGGCAGTACGCTAGTAAAGTTGAGATAAAGCCTGACTCACACTTGTTGGCTCAATGGTTTGGGGAAGGGGATATTTGGATATGGTGTTGAGTTGCTTGGGTTTGAAGATTTGGTTCATTGATCTGATGGTCATGCTGTGAATGCGGTGGGAAGGTTCAGGTGTTGCGAGAAGGATAGGGTGAGGAGAGTGGGGAGGGGTTGGAGGGAAACTAGAGGTGGTAGCAGAAGGTGATGGGGAAGAGTTAGGCATAGCAATAGGGAGAAGATCGGGTGAAGAATGTGGGTGAAGGGTTGGGTTTCGGAAGCAAGGAAGAGTGAAGTGATCAGAAGAGTTATCGAGATTACTTGAAGAGGATGTAGCGATGGCAGTTGGACCTTCCTGGTGCTGGAGGGTCAGGTCTGATGGTTAAAGAACAAACATGAAAGGAACAGGAGGGAGGGGAAGCCATGTTTGAGAATTTTAAGTTGTGTGAGATGAAGAAGAGGACACGAGAGTGGATGGTCTGAAGAAATATTTATGTTCATCAAATAGCACGTGTCATGAAGTGAAGAATTTTTTTGTAGTGGGTTCAAAACATTTGTATGAATTTTGCGTTAAAGAGTAGCCAAGAAAAATGAAGGTTTGGGATTTTGGCTGCATTTTGTTTGAATTATAAGGCCGGGTAAACGGGTAGCAAATACACCCAAATTTTTTTAACTTTAAGTAATTTGGTGGTTGACCAAAAAGAACTTCCATGGGTGATTTTCCGTGGAGAAGAGGTGTAGGTTGTTGATTGGTAAGGTACGATGCAGTTTGAAAAGCATATGGCCAATATGAAAAATCAAGATTTGCATCATGAAGAAGAGTGAGGCCCGTTTCAACTAAATGATGATGGCGACGTTCTGAAACACCATTTTGTTCGGGTGTGTGTGGAGCAGTGGTATAGTGAGATATGCCATGAAATGAGAGATATGATTTTAAAGCAATGAAATCTCTACCATTACCAGAATACAGTGTTTTGATAGTTTTTTGAAAATGATTTTCCACAACCTTTTTAAATAGGGGGAAAATAGTAGAGACACCGGATTTTATGACCATTGGGTAAAACCATGTATATTTAGTATAATGATCTACAAAAATAAGATAATATCTGGATCCATCAAGACCAATATAACTAGCGGGACCCCACACATCAGTGTAAATAATATCAAGTGGTGCATAGCTTTTAAGACTTGTGACACAAAATGGTTGTTGATGTGCTTTATTAATAGAGCATAAATGACATAATGAAAGCAACTTTTGATTGGATGTAATAGGAAGGGAAAAACTTTTGACAAGACTGTGAACGATTTTAGTAGAAGGATGTCCAAGGCGCTTGTACCATCCATCAAATGATGTTCGTACATGAACATTAGCGACCTTTTTGGAGGAGATGGGGACCACTGATGTGGGGAAGGTATAGATGCCATCGTCACATGCTCCTCTTAGTAGTATCGCCTCCGTGATTGTGTCATTCACAAGAAAATAAAAAGGGTGAAATTCAACAAACACATTATTTTGTTTGGTAAGATGATGAACAAATATTAAATTTTTGCAAAGGTTTGGAACACAGAGTATCACGCAAAAGGAAAGTTCGTTTGGGGGAGTGTAAAGCCAAAGAACCAACGTGTGAGACTACCAAACCTGAACCATCACCAAGAAGTACTTCATCAGTGCCATCATATTCAGAATGAATAGATAAATTAAAGAGATCTCCTGTGATATTATGAAAGGCTGCGGAATCAAGGAGCGAATTTTTGTCTTTGCCCATGAATGATGTGGCACAGTTTGTAGAAATATTTGAGGAATTTGAGTGGAAGCAGAACTTGGCAGTGTGACCAAACTGATCACAAAGTTGGCATTTGGGCTGATAGCGCCGATTGAAATTACTGGACCTGCCAATGTTGTAATTTGAGCTGCGTTTGTCACGGTGAGCCCCATTAGGATTTCGTCCTGGACTGAAAGTGTGAGGCCCACGTTTAGAGTGTTGCCTATTGTTCCGTGAGGATCCCTGATTATATCCTCCTTGCACATACTGCTTTGTCTTCGTGTAGTTAGTAGAGACAACCATGGTTTATGTTGTAGTTTCCAGGCGCTTTAGATACACCTCATGGCCAACCAGAAGACCATGTAACTCCTCAAAGTTTAGAGAGGACTCCCTACATGGATAGGTCCTGCAATCTCTCAAAAATCTGAACCTAAACCATTTAACACATAAAGGGTTAGGTTATCATCTGAAATTGGATGATCAATAATGGCTATTTCATCAGCCACTTTCTTCACAGCATGGAAATAGTCTGTGATAGATCGATGTCCACACTGGATTAATGTGAGCTCCTCCTTCAACTGCATAGCACGTGTTTTAGATTTGCTAGCATATATAGTTTTGAGTTTTTTCCAAGCTCCATGAGAGGTTGGGGCCGTGGCAATGAGAGGTGTTATTGATGAGGAAGTAGAGGCTAGAATAGCACTCAAGATGAGTTTATCTTATTTGATCTAGTGGTTCTTGTACAGCTCATCAATAGTGGAACCACAGGAGAAAGGACATGAAAATGTGCCTTCAATATAATTGAGCAAATCATACCTGATGTGGAGTGTTTCAAACTGAGCATGCCACTGGAGGAAGATGGAGGGGGTTAATTTTTCATTGATTTGTGCAGTGATATTAAGAGCAACGAGTGGCTTGTCTGTTGTGGAAGAGGGTTGGGGTTGAAGAGAAAAGGTTGAGGTTTGATTTGGGGAAGCAGACATGATGGATACTTGGATCGTTGGCTCGTTAGAGATTTGCTGCTCTGATACTATATAAAAAATCTGCAGACAATACTTCAAGACTTAAGTTACAATAGATGGCAACAGTACCTTATATTTACAATAGCAGAGTTTATCTAAGGAATGTTTGAAAGTCTGTGCTAAATCTATGCTACCATTACAACCATAGTTATTGAGCATAGAATCAGGTGTAATTACAAATTGAATGACAGAATAATTAGTATGATTGGAGGCTAATTGTGTGCTGTTTCATGATCTGCAGAATCTTCCTTGATAGCTTTGTTACATTTTTTAACTTTCTAAATTTAAATATTAGAGCCAACACTTAAGCAAACAATATTAAAAGATTACATAATACTGAGGGATAGCTCAACTCGTCGGGTCTTGAATGCTCCTCAATAGTTGTCAAAGAACCATCTCAACCACCGCAAGCTGTTAGGTGAGGTTCCAAGATATGATTTATATTATTCTCCAACACACCCCCTCAAGTGAAAGCCTTTTGGGCTTGAAACTTGCACAGGGCTACATTATCTTGTGCTTGATTTTTATCAAATAAATAGGGATGGTGAGATTCAAACTCGTGACCACTTGGTCATCAAAGCTCTGATATCATGTAAAAGAACTATCTCAACCCAATAACTTAAGCTGTTAGGTGAGGTTTTAAGATATGATTTATATTATTCTCCAACAATAGTCACGAGTTCGAGTTTTCTCAGGACAACTGGAAGTTTACATGATCATTAATTTCAGGATCCGTAAAATTAGTTAAAATACATGCAAGCTAGCTCAAACATTCATCTTAATAAAATATATATATATATATATATATATTAAAAAATCACATAGACACTCCTTAAAAATTCAAACTACCTGCCGGGCCTTCTATGCTTGTGCTAGATATCAATCAACATTATTAGCTTCGATGCAATGCTTGGACTCTCTCTAATAAACATGTTGACCAGGGCTGCGGCTGACTTGGCTTTGGATAATGATATACCTAACCCAACTTTTTGTTAGTCCCTTTCTTTTGATGGCATCCATGGCTTCCGCTCTTCATTTGCTTTTCTTTCCCCGCAAGTTCTTAAGTGCAATCATAAAACACTGCATTTGCGAGGACAATACAGGTTTGTGAGCCCAAAAGAATTATCCATCGAAATTTGCAGGTACAACACATACATGGACAATCTTCTATAATTTGTTTATTCTATATAGAATAAACAAAAATAGAATTGAGATACGTACTAGAAAACCATCTTGATTGAGTCTTCACAGGGTTGAAGGGTTCATCGAACAGTCATTTATATCAATGAAAACTTTCGAAGAAAACTGTAAAAAAGGCCTTTAAAATCTTGAGCTGGTAAACTTAGATGAGGTAGTACTTTCATGATGGTGCCCAATTCAAAGGGCAGCCCTAAATTGGAGATTTAGAAGTCTTTCCAAAAAAAGAAAGAAAGAAAAAAAAAACCCTCTTATAGCTATGGTAACAAACACATTATAAAACTAACTAGCTATTTAATCTGTAACTTCCGTTGGCTGAAATTTAAAAAAAAAAAAAAAAAACTTCGGGTATACAAATTATTTTCTAAAAAATTCAAAATATAAATAAAAAAACTCATACAACATCTAATCAAATAAACCGATAATTATTTATGTAAATACAAATAAATTATTAACAATAACCAAAAGAAAAATCAAGAAAAATTAAGATATAGATGTAAGTCAAGATATTTGATCCTGCAAAATGAGATATTTATCTGTTTGTGTTTGTTGAATTTACTTATTAAAATTAATAAAAGATAATATAAACAAATAAATACGGAACTGGAAACATTATGCAAGTCCAAACATGTAAGAAATTTTATTTAAGAATAAATATTTTTTTATAAAATAAAGCTCATTTGTATAAAATAAAAAAGAATTATTCAAAAATTAAATATAAAAAAAATCATTCTTAAAAAAATTTTATTAAAAAAAATTCTGCAAAACTTACAACTTAAGCCATGAGATCAAGATAAACTGATAGAAAATAAATTGAAGATAACCACAAAACCTTTTTTTTAAAAAAAAAAGTAATGTTGAATGTTAAAATTCTAAAAGAAATTGAGAAAAAAAAACACGAACAATATGAACTTGTCAAACTTGTTACCCATGACAATAGACGAGAAGCATCACAAATTAAAAAGCTCTAAAACCCATTCCTCGTCAAATTAAAGGCTAAAGGATGACACATGAGGGAAAAAAAATGAAACCCATTTCCCATCGAACAAAAATTGTGGTTAAAAGACTGATGGAGAAAATTGAAATAAAAAATAAATTAGAGGGTATCAAAAAAAATTTAAATTGGAGGGTTAATTTAAAAACAATTAAACTTTAACAAAAGGGAAAATAAATCAAAAGAATGAGGGGTAAATTGAACAATTAAACTTTAACAAAAGGGAAAATAAATCAAAAGAATGAGGGGTAAATTGAAAAAAAATAGAAAAACATAAACTTTGATTGAATGATGAAATTGAAAACCAACAAAACTTTAAAATAAGAGCCAAGGAAAAAATCAGAAATCAAAAGAATAAGAATTGAATTGGAAAAAAATAATATATGACAAATTGTAATTCAAGGACTCAATTGAAAATAACTAAAACTATTATAATAGGAAAAAGTATGACAATAAACAATAAAAAACAAAAGGACTAAAATTGACAAATTTAAAGGAAAAAGGGGCCAAAAGTGCACTTTCTCTGGAATAGAGAAAAGAATGAAGAAAACAAAGAAACGACCGTCAACAAAAAACTAACCACAATACGTCGACATGTGTTGCCTTATAAGGAAGAGGACACGACATATCTAATGACACGACGAAAGGGTAGGTTTGGTCACTGGTTGAGTCCGCACGTGCCATCCAAACACCGTGGATGACGCCTACTCGCTGTGCGTGAAAGTGATGTAGCAACACCTTTTTTGAATAAAATAATTGTTTCTCAACATAGAAATACTAGAATGCCCTTCATGAACCTAAGAGTCATGAAAAAACCATATTGAAAGTACACAAATGCCCCTAGACGTATGCCTCGATTTTTTTTCTTCTCTAAAAGTATAATAACAGTATTTCTACTATATTTCAAACTGCAAAAAACCAAGAAAACCCTCAGTTAACAACTAATTTTTATTTACTTCCAGGGTGAATAAGTATTTTAACAATTTCAATATTTTTTAAAAGACTAAAAAATCATTGGGCAACAGCTCAAGAAATTGTTAAATTTAGGGACAAAACCATTTTTTTTACTGTGTAAAAAAATTGAAAATACTAATATACCCTAAAACAACTCTTTAACGACTAATAAACCAATTGTAAAGATCAAAACACCCTCAATATCATTACATTTTTTTTTCAACTTGTGGATAAAAGAGTAATTTTATTATAGTAATCTATAATAAATTATATCTACCGCTACATATTTTAGAGTTTTTGTTAATTGTAAAATTTATGGATCACTGATTTAATATGCAGCGCGTAAAAGTGGGTTAACGCATAAATGTGAATTATGATTATATTTTTTCGTATTTAGATTTGATTTTTCTTATCATTTTAACTTCCAAAAATATAAAAAGAAATATCAGAAAAAATACTAAATTAAAGAAAAATAAAGCATTCTGAACTTAAAAGGGCCAATTAAATTTTATTACAAGTAAAAAAAAATCAGAAATCAAAAGAATAATGATTGAATTGGAAAAAGTAATATATGATAAATTGTAATTCAATGACTAAATTAAAAATAACTAGAACTATTATAATAAGATAAAGGATGACAATAAACAATAAAAAATAAAAAGACTGAAATTGACAAATTTAAAGAAAAAAAGGGCAAATGTGCACTTTCTCTGGAAGAGAGAAAATAATGAAGAAAAAAAAGAATCGTCGGCAAGAAACCAACCATAATACATCGACATGTGCCTCTTTATAAGAAATAGGACACAACAACATATTCAATGACACGACAAAAAGGTATGTTTGGCCACTGGTTGGGTCCGCATGCGCCGTCCAAACACAGTGGATGACACCTTTTTCATCCACATTTATGTAGTAACCATTGACGCGTGAACGTGATGCGGCAACATCTTTGCGAATAAAATAATTGTTTCCTAACATAGAAATACCAGAATGTCCTTCATGAATAAAAGAGTCACAAAAAAACCATAGTGAAAGTACACAAATACCCCTAGATACATGCCTTGATTTTTGTCTTTCTAAAGGTATAATAATAGTATTTCTATTGTATTTCAAACTGCAAAAAACCAAAAAGCCCTCGGTCAACAACTATTTTTTATTTACTCTCAGGGTAAATAAGTATTTTAACCATTTCAATGTTTTTGAAAAGACTTAAAAACCTTTAAGTAACAGCTCAAGAAATTATTAAATTTAGGGACAAAACCGTATTTTTACTATGCATGTAAAAAAATAAAAAATACTAACATATCCCTATACAACCTTTCAATGACTAATAAACCAATTGTAAAGATTAAAACACCCTTATATCATTATATTTTTTTTCAACTTGTTAATAAAAGAGTAATTTGATTATAGTAATCTAGAATAAACTATAGCAACCGCTATATATTTTAGAGTTTTTAGTTTAAAATTTATGATTCATCTATTTTTTTAGCACGTAAAAGTATGTTAACGCATAAACATTAATTATGATTTTATTTTTCCCTATCTAGATTTGATTTTTCTTATCACTTTAACTTCCAAAAACATTAAAAAAAATCACGAAAAATACTAAATTAAAGAAAAATAAAGCATTCTGAACTTAAAAGGGCCAAATAAATTTTATTACAAGTAAAAAACAAAGTCAAAATCAAATTCAAGAAACCAAAGATTTACCATGTGACAGAACAAGACCAGAGGAAAGCATCCGATCATACATGGCAAAAAATTAAAGAACAGCCTAAATAATAAAAACAACAAAATAAAA
>Ga0325403_1004515_pt1 | contig 12953 bp, 4 predicted proteins | sample PopdelMetagenome_19_FD_205665 | JGI IMG/M metagenome (GOLD analysis project Ga0325403, IMG submission 205665) | Populus deltoides microbial communities from Bellville, Georgia, United States - Xylem-PdKOR-R4 | ecosystem: Host-associated > Plants > Phyllosphere > Stem > Wood/Secondary xylem...
ATACACAATGGACACTATTCCGATTGGGCAACGCTGGACTATATCTTTGGTGGCGAAGGTGACACAATTTTGGCAAACAGTGTTGCTAACATCGCCACGGCAGATAAACAGGCCGTACACTTGATCAGTGTTCTTCCCGAAAGAGGTGTTGTAGAATCCAATGGTATTATTCCGGGTTGCATTCGAGGCAAGTGAAGAGAGGAGGAGATTTAGATTGACCCGGTAGGTGCTGTTTATTGTGGAGGTGGTTGCGTTTTGGCAATTATGATAGAGATAATAGGCATCCTCCTGTGCTAGAGTGAGAATAGCAAGGGTAAGCAACGAGAGCAGGATAATGTATAATTTGAGAGAATTCATCTTTTGGGTGATCAAGCTCTCTAGCTAGCTAACAGGCCTCATGGTGGAAGAAAGAGAGTTCATCCTTTTATCAGATGAGAGGTAATGTGAACAAGGAATGGAGGTAGCTTAGCAAAACTGGAGTTGAAGTCAATGAAAAAAGTCAATGATAGTGGGGACAGAGATCATGGAGTCCCTTGCCGTGTTGCTTTCTGCTACTTTGTGTTCATTTCTTAGAAATTTCTATAACCAGAGAGGATTAGCACCGGCACTTATTGATTGATCGCAATCTTTACCTTAGAATAACTAATTAAAATCATTTAATATTTTATATTATTTTATTAATTAATTAAATAATATACACTCTTTAATAATGGAAAAAAATAGCAATTTTTCTTTTAATAAAAACATATCCTTATATAGCTTCTTTTCTTTTCTCATTATTTAAAATTACCTATTAGTTCACTTGTAACTTCTTCTTTTTTTCTAGGAAAATCAAATAGTAGCTAGTTCCATTATATAGTTTAAATAAAGTACAAATACATACATTATTATTTTCTTACAGAAATTATAACTCGATAATTGACAATACAAGCGGTGTAATTAATATTCTTTGAAGTAACAACTAGTCCTTTCAATATTTTGGACACATTGCTAAGTTCATATTTGATATTTCAGGAAACAAAAGTTTTATTACAAACATATTTAAAAATCAAATATTTTACATTACACACACACATATATTGTCATAACCCAATTTTTTAACAAAATAATAAAAATTAAATATAGTTGACAATGGAATTAAGACAACACAAAATTTGAAGTTTGGGGGTGTAATTATAAAATTTGAGAGTTAATTGATCAATTTTGAAAGAATTAAAAGTTAAAGATTTAATTAAGGGTCAAATTGAACAATCCAGAAATTAAGGACTGTTTTGTAAACAGTGTTATAATCTAGGGATTTAATTGAAATTAATCCAAAAGGGAAAAATTAAAAGAATTAATTAAGGACCAAATTGAACAATCCGGAAATTAAGGACTGTTTTGTAAACAGTGTTATAATTTAGAGATTTAATTGAAATTAATCCAAAGGGGCAAAATTAAAAGGAATTTTTAATTGCTTAGAGGTCCAATTGCCAAATTGCCAAAGTTCAGGGGTCAAAATGAAGATGTCCATTGCTGCTTGAAACGTCGTCGTTGCTGGTGGAATCCATTGCTGTCGAAACGTCGCCGTTGCTGGTGGAACAGCCGTGTTCGTCTTCTCCATCCCGATTCAACAGGCTGAAAATCTGCAACGGATTCGATCCAATCGAGGACCACGTCTCTTGCCCACGATCTCGTTCGTGGAAGATAACAGTCCTGCAAAGGCAGGACTGGTTAGAGGCAATCAGCTGGGGAGTCTATGAAAGGGAGAAGAAAACCCAGAACACAGAGAAGAGGAGAGAAAAGCAGAGGAACAACCATTGTCTTCGTTCCTGGAGAAATGAACCCAAAAAAATACAGAAAAGAGGAACCGAAAAATCAACCCAAAAACAGAGAAAAAAAGCAGAGAAAACAGAGCATAAATCCAGAAAAAACATACACAGAGAAGGAGAGAAAAGTAAAGAAGAGTCATAAATCAGCCCTGCTATTGTCTTAGTCCCTGCAATAAAAAAAAGAACGACACTGAACCAAAGATTATTGACAACCAACATCACCATTGTCTGCTGTCCTTCATCTCGAAACCAGAGGAGACAGAAACAAAAGCTCCTTCATCTCAAGAACTGAGAAATCAAAAGAAAGTGGGCACAACGGGGAGAGAGAGGAAAGCAGTCGAACGAAAGTCACCACCAGCGTTCCAGCCAAAGCTTCGCCTCTAACAGAGCAGGTACGCGACTTCTTCCTCTTGCATTTGTTTTAGTTAATTGACAGAAAGTGATTCTGGATTTGTTGACGAGCGCTAATTTGTCTCCATTTCTTTGAAATTTCTATAAGCTGTTTTTATTGACTGATAAGTTCTTTTCTTTTTTTAGAAAAAAAAAGTAATTTCATTATGCTAAATAAAATTCAAATACATTATTATTTTTTTATACTATATTTAAAGGAACTTATAATCAACTGCTTGAAAAATTAGTTGGCAATATCATCGATATAATATATTTAATTATTAGAGTTCTTACCATGGGCTTCACACATGAATTATATATTCACCTATATATTTAATACTTTTTATTAGGTTTTCATGGATTGCTGCTATAATTATAGTAGCTACAAAATAAAGAATTTATATATATTTATAAGGAGAACTTCAAAAAATAAATCCTTAAAAAATTGATATAATTCTAGATTTGAATTATTGGCCTTCAATGACTTGTTTTAAAGTATTTTTACAGTTTTGATAATCAATATAAAGTTTAAATGATGTATTATATAGGTTAGGGATGATTTAAGAGGTTCTTTTTTTATATTATTTAAGATTTTGTATAATGCATGAGTTGGCATATAGAAAACGAAATTAAATAGTGTTCAGAAATTATATATTGTTGTTTTAGTCTCTTTCTTAATTAGATATGGAATGAGTACAATTACTAATAATTAGATTTTATAAAAAAGGGAAAAGTTAATTAAATTATCAATTATTAGCTTTATATGAAAAACAAATAAAAAATCCGTATTAAAATTATTTTTGAAAATATTTTTTGTTCTCAAATATATTAAAATAATATTTTTAACATTAATATATTAAAACAATAAAAAATATATAAAAAACTATTTAAAAAAATTAAATTTTTAACAAATCTTTATTCAGGCAGCCCTTAATTTTAACAAATCTCGCATGAACCTTATGCTATAAACACCAAAGGGTTACATTTGGAGGGGATACCAAACTCCGACTTGTTCTATTTTTTATTACATAAAAAGCAAGCTAAAAGTCTTTTATTTAATTAATTTTCAAAGAGTCTTTGGATAGAATTATAAAAACAATTAAACCAACTGAGATCGGTTTTATTGTTTATATAAACAATAAAGCTCTTTCCTTCTCTTTTTTATTTTTTTTCAATATTGTTTTTTTTCAATGGAATCTTTATATAGTCTAATTAGATGAAATTATATTTTAAATTATCATAAAAATACAAAATTAAGAGATAAAGAACTAAAATGACAAAAAAGAAAAATATATGGCTAATTTTAAATCATTTTTATTTTGATCCTAAAATTTATCTTGTTCATTTTTCCGTCTTCATATTAGAAAGATAAGAAAGAAATTTATTGAAAAACAGCTAGAAAAGAAAATGTTATTATATTAGCTATTTTTCAACAAAAAAAACTTATTGTTAATAGCGTAAAGATTCTATTTGACAATAAAGATTTGATTGTGATAATTTTGAACCATTATCTTCTTTTTAAAAATTAATTGGTCTCAATTTAAAAAGATTTTTTATTTGGTTGATTTTCATATTTATTTTAGATTATTTTGATGTGTTTTAAGGTAATTAAATGGTTTAGAGATGTCTCTATAGTATTTATAAAGTGTTTTTTTATATATTAAAAGGTTTTTTAGCCATCACACAGGGGACAGATTCCGAGTCGGTGCTCAGTATGCAACTTATCGTCTACCATTATAAGCAATGTATCATTTGTTTTTTTTTAAAAAAAAAAATGACCCAACTAAATTTAATTATTTTGAACTCTTATGTTTATGATAATTCGTGCCCAATTCCTTAATTCATTATTGGAAGGCCACTTGTGGGTTTAAAACTTCATTTTATAAATTTAGTTTGTCTTTTAATTTTTGGGTTCTCCATCTCTTCCATTCTACTTTTGAGGAAGTCAGCATTCCAGGCTTGTTTCGAATTATTGAGGAGATTTTTTTTCTCTGTGTTATTGTAGGATCGAAAATATTTCTACCACAAATTATCGAATTTATAACAAGATGGTCCTTTTAATTTTAAAATTATGGATTAAGTGGCATCTTATGTTTATGATAATTAAATAAAACATTCATAAAGATATTTGGCAAGTCAAAATTTTATTGCCATATATTATTCCGGGAATAATATATGGCAATAAAATTTTGAGATAAATAGGTATATAGTGCAGCTTCAAATAAGTTTTTAATTATAAGCTTCATATATGTATATCTATATTTCTTCTAAATTATTTTAGAAATGATAACCTATTTATAAAATTAATTGTACCCATCACACACAATTTTAATAAAATTGAATATTTGCTACTCTTTTTCCTTGTTTATTTTTTTATTAAAATATGTGTGTACAATTATTACCATGGATTTTAATTCAATGACAAAGATGGTGAGAAACAAATTTTTCATTAATATTGTCGCACGTGTGCAGCGATCGCCCACCACCCTCAATCATCATCAGGTGTGGTATGTCTATCTATTCGGGAAAATATGGTGAGACAAGGAATTCTTTGTCTCTTAGCGGTGAAAAATAAAATGGGAGTCGCCACGTAGTATTTTGGTCACTAGGAACCCTAACTAGTCTTAGAGATTGGGTACGGAGACTGGTTGTGTAAAGGAAATGTATTAGCACCCTAAATACACCCTACCTAAGGTAAGCTGCATTGTTTTATTGTCTGATAAAAATCTAAGGTCTTGTCATGTTGGTCCGTCTATGGTTCAAGAAAAGTCCTTCTCAGTAAGGAGGTTCTTATCTTATGGGGTAAAACCTTACCGGTTTAGTGTCTATAACAGAACTATCTTTTTAATATCAGAAATACGTTTTACGTATAAATTTGTAATCTTAGATATTAAAACAAAACAAAATATTTTTTTTGATTTTTTTGTAAAGCCAAAATGCATGCTAAAATGTATATATAAATATTTTTTTGAAGTTTTCTTTGTTATAAAAAAAAAATACAAAATGAGTTTTTTTAGCTTTGAGAGACTTGGCCATATGCATGAAAACAAATTTTTTTTTTTTTGAAAACCGAGTATTTTTAATACCGGATTTGTATTTTTATGATATAAAAATACAGACCAATCTTAGTCTAAATGACGTAGACAAATCCGTGGGAAAATCAATTTTTTTTAAAAAAATATAGATATATAATAACAAAACACACAAAAAGAGAGAAAAAAATAAATAATAATAATAAAAAATGGACTCAGCCCAGCCGCATGGGATGGGCTGATGTTCCAGCCATTAGTTAACAGGGCTGGGCGGATATTCCAGCCAGCATAAAAAAGGGCTGGACTCAGCCCAGCCGCGTGGGCTGGGCTGATGTTCCAGCCCGCTGGAGAAGTAAAGACCCATGACTGGTTACTATGCATGAGCATAGTAATCAGTTAATTAATTAGCTGGTTGCTGTGTGCATGCACAGAAACCGACTAATTATTTTCTTCTTGCATGTAGAACGTGCACAATGCACGTTCTGCAGGCAAGGAGATGAATTATGACCGGCAAATATAGGGGGAGGAAGAATTACCTGAGGCAGTGATCTCGGACGGTTGAGCTGACGGTGGGGCTGATGACTGTTCTCGGTGGCGCTGCGGTGGCGGTGACGGTGAAACCCGGTGACAGCAGCGGCGCTTCCGCTGTGTAGAGATACCAATCAGTGTCCTCTTCCCCCGCCGGTTTATCCTTTATATCCTGTTTCTTCCTTCTCCTCGATTGTCTCTCTCGGTTTCCCTGTCGATATCCCCAGTTTTTTTTGTTTCTCAGTTTCGGTCGTTTCTCTTTCTACATAGTCGGTTTCTCTCTCTCAGTTTCCCCCCCTTTTCTATCGTTTTTCTACCCCCTTTTCCCCTGCGTTCGGGTGGTATTTATAGGGGCAGGGGGAGCGGGGTCGACCCTGCCCCATCCCATCACCGCGTGCATATGGTGCACGTTGCCACCTCTGCCACGGCGTCGACCGTGGTGGCCAATGGAGGCGTTGCTTACGGAGCACGGCTACTCGGGCATCTCATCATGAGGTGGGTGGCAGAGCACGTGGGAAGGAGAGGAAGAGACAAAGAGAAGAAAACAAAAACGTCTCCTCCTCAAAACGACACCATTTCGTCTCTTTTTTTTTTTTGAAAACCGCATGAAATGGCGTCGTTTTGCTTAAAACGTGCCGTTTCATTTAAATGAAAATTGGCGCCAAAGCGCCAGATTTCAAGCCAATCCTTCAATTTAAGCTCGTTTTGCATTTGGGTCCTTGGTTTCAGATTTCTTCAATTAAGTCCCTAATTGGGCATCAAACTTCAATATTTATGCAATTAAGCCTCTGATTTGACCAAATTAACTCTCAAAAATTATAATTTGACCTCAAAACTTTAATTTCTTTCAATTAAAGCCCAAATTAACTCCAAAATCAATTTTTCTTACAATCAAACTCTCCATAAATTTAATTAAACCTTCAATATAATTTAATTGAGTCCACTAACATCTAATTTTGGATTTTTCTTTCTCAAATTGAATTTTCTTTGTCAACAGGGCTATCATCAGTCAATAAAATACTGCCAAATTTTAATTTTTGTATTTTTAAACCTCCCCCAACCAAATTTTGACTATTTTCTGAGTGTTCTAGCATCCTCTTGCCACTGTTATATTTTTTGATTTTTTTGTATTATATATATATATATTTTTTTTTTAAGAGAGAGGAAAAAATGTGAATTGGGGAATAACCCAAAAATAGGTTATGGATGATTGGCCTCATTGTAATGGATGACCTGATGATTGACCTCATTGTAATGGATGACCTACCCAGATAAAAAAAACATGGAGAATTGGTCGCGTTGTAATGGGTGACCTACCCAGAAAAATGTTGGTGAAGGCTCAAAGGCGCACTCGAAAGGAAGTAGGGTTAGAAAACACACTACCCAAGATATGGTGGCTCAAAGGCGCACTCACAAGGAGATGAGGGCTTGAAGGCGCACTCGAAAGGAGGTAGGGTTAGAAAATGCACTACCTGAGAAGTGAGGGCTCAAAGGCGCACTCAAAAGGAGGTAGGGTTAGAAAACGCACTACCTAAGGGATGATGGCTTAAAGGCACACTCGAAAAGAGGTAGGGTTAGAAAATGCACTACTTGAGAAGTGAGGGCACAAAGGCGCACTCGAAATGAGGTAGGGTTAGAAAACGCACTACCCAAAAGGTGGTGGCTCAAAGGCGCACTTGAAATGAGGTAGGGTTAGAAAACGCACTACCCAAGAGATGGTGGCTTAAAGGCGCACACAAAAGGAAGTGAGGGCTCAAAGGCGCACTCGAAATGAGGTAAGGTTAGAAAATGCACTACCTAAAACTTATCAGTCAATAAAAACAAGTATCTTTCACCTTATTTGTTAGCAATTGTACTTTGTCATAATCATACAAATCACCAAAACAAAATTTCACATATTTCAACTTCAAACGTGGATCTAAGACATTAGCCACATATAACAAAAAATTCTGATTTACTTCACAGCCCCAATACTTCTCAAACTTTAACATCATATTCATCGCCATTCCACTTAAAATACTATCTTTATTTTTACACAATTGCAACAAGTTTGTATGCATGTAAATCAATTCATTGAAGAAAGAATTTGATGTGACATGCAATGAGCCAGAAAATCTCAATGTAACCATATAAAAGATCTTTAAGAACTTAACCAAAGTTCTTGCATTTTCCCAATCCTCCAAACCAGGTGGCCCTATGTTTTTTTTATTCCCCTTTGAATCAACCTCCAAAAAGTAACTCATATACCTAAGTTCTTTTTCACCTAACCTCACAAACACCTTTTCAAACTTTTCAGCAGCTTCTAGCATAAGATAAGTTGAATTCCATCGAGTTGCAACATCTAAACACAATGATTTCTTACACTCTATATGCAACTTTTCAGCACACTTCTTAAATGCAAGATGCCTCGACGGTGAAGATCTCACAAACCTAATGGCATTTCAAATCTTAACAACTGAATCATTAATCTCTTTCAAGCCATCACACACAATGAGGTTTACAATGTGTGCACAACATCTAACATGCAAGTGCTCATTTGACAATATATTAGTTGGCCAATCTTTCATCACATTCTTTAAATATGAAATGGTCACATTATTAGAGCTTGCATTGTCTAATGTAATAGTCAACAGTTTATCAATCCCCCACTCCAACAAACAATTCTCAATAACTTGGCCAATTGTCTCACCCATATGATTGGAAACTTGACAAAAATTAAGAATTCTTTTATGCAAATTCCAGTCATCATCAATCCAATGAGCTGTTAAACACATATAATTAATATTTTGGATTGATGTCCATGTATCTATTGTTAAGCATAATCATTGACCCTCAAGAGCTGTCCTCAATCTATCCTTCTCTTCAACATAAAGTTTCAAACAATCTCTTATAATTGTAAAACGAGAAGGAATGTCAAATCTAGGTTGCATAGTCCTAGCAAACAATTTAAATCCCCGACCCTCCACAAAATTAAAAGGCAACTCATCAATTATAACATTTGCTAGTGTTTTTCTACATTCATCATAATTATAACCTATTGCCTTAAGACTTCCCACATTTTGTTCTTCTAATTCACCATTCTCTATCTTAGGTTCTAATACCAAAACCTTTTGTTTCTTATCAACCACAAAAGGAAACTTCTTACACACTTTTAAATGACTCCACATATTACTTGTGCCATTAACAATAGTATGACATGCATAATGTTTTCCATAATAATTACATTCAGCTCTAGGGGCTTTAGGATCAACATCAAGTTTTGTAAAGTGATCCCAAATTTGTGACTTTTTTCTATCTTCAGCATTTCTTTTCCTAGATGTAAAGACTTGAGGTTGTTTACCTTTTGTATCTGTGGTGGATCCTGCATTGGTTGATTCTGCAATAGTTTTTGAAGTTAGAGAAGTGGTTGATGTTGGTGTAGTGCCCGTGGATGAAGCATTTTGAATTTGAGTAGTTTCCATCTGTTATTACATAATGAAAACATGTTAAAAACCCATAATTTATAATAAACTTAAACGTACTAAAATTCAAAAAAAACTATCAAACTAATAGAAACTTAAATGTCAGGCAAAAACAAAAAACAAAATGGAAAGTAATATCAGCCAAAACATCTGCCAAGCCTAAGTTCATTGCCTAAGTTCACTGTCAATCCTAAGTTCACTACCATCTGCCAAGCCTAAGTCTCAAATACACATTTCACACCATCAAATTGTCCTTGAAATTCTGATTAACAGTCTATTTCGAGATGCAATAGGAACAGATTTACATACTATATTATAAAAGCAACAGATTCTTAGTCATTTTAGGAAATAGCAACAGATTTTTATAACAATAAGTTCACTGCCAACTGCCAACTGCCAAGCCTAAGTCTCAAATTCATACCATGAAATTTTCCTTCATCAGATTTCAACAGATTTCTTTCTTCCTTTCTGTCTTTGAGGTGTTGTTTCAACTTTTTATAAATAGTCCAGAAAAAATCAACAACTAGTGACAGAATTTTAAATATCCATTATGTTAATCAGAATTATTCATGTAATTAGTGACAGAATTAATGAAATTAATGACTAAATATAGGACACATAATCACATTACACAAAACACAAAACACATTACAGTATTAAACAGAGATACAGAATGAATGACAATGAGGGGCTTTACACATAATACACATTACACAGAACACACAAAAACAAAAGTTACAGAATCATACAAGTTACAGAATCATACAGAATACACAGAATGCACACAAAAAATCATCCCTACGCTAAATCACAGAATACACACACTACACAAAATAATAGATTTATTAATGCAGAAAAAATCAACCAAAATACACAGAATACTCAAACTCTGATTTTTTTGTAAGGATATACCAACAAATACACAGAATCACAAAGCATATATATATATATATATATATATATATATATATATATATATATATATATATATATATATATATATATAAAACAGAGATCGACAGAAAAAAAAATCATACGTGGTGTGAGTTGGGACACGATTCGAGTTCGGGTGTGAAAGAAGGAGGGACCGGTTTGCTAGATTTGGACTCTGGAGACATAATGCACAAAAAAAAAAACAAATCATCCCTGCGCTAAATCACAGAATACACACTACACATAATAACATATTTATTAATGCAAAAAAAAAATCAACCAAAATACACAAAATGCTCAAACTCGCATATGTTAAAAAAAAAACAGAGATTGACAGAAAAAAAATCATACCTGGTGTGAGTTGGGACACGATTTGAGTTCGGGTGTAGAAGAAGGAGGGACTGGTTTGCTAGATTTGAACTCTGGAGGTTCAATGTGCTGATGGGGTGTGTATCATGTGACTCGTGGTCGTGTGGGAAAGGGATGTGGCTGATTGGCTAGGTTGTTAGTTTTGAAGATGAAGATGGCGTTGGAGAGCCAGAGAAGGAGATGGATGAAGAATCGAAGGTGGATTAACTTGATTTTGTTACAAAGTGGGTGAAAATGTGAATTGTGTGAGGTGCGGCTGTGAGGATTGAGGGAGCGGCTGCAAGGAGACGAAGTCGCAGTGTTTAGGGTTAATTAGGTTTTAGAAATTAGAACGTGTTTTTTTTTCCTATTTATAGTACCCCTTAAATCGAACCGGTTCGGTTCGGTTGGGGTTTTGCTGGTTTTTTTTCCTCGGTTTACTCGGTTTCTCGGTTTTTTTGCTCACCCCTATTTTGTATAATGCATGAGTTGGCATATAGAAAACGAAATTAACTAGTGTTAAGAAATTATATATTGTTGTTTTATTTTTTTTCTTAATTAGATATCGAATGAGTAATAATTAGATTTTATGAAAAAGGGAAAAGTTAATTAAATTATTAATTATTAGCTTTATATGAAAAACAAATAAAAAATCCATATTAATTAAAATTATTTTTGAAAATATTTTGTTTTCTCAAATATATTAAAATAATATTTTTAACATTAATATATTGAAACAATAAAAAAATATATAAAAAGCTATTTTAAAAATAAAATTAAAATTTTAACAAATCTCTATTCAGGCAGCCCTTTTAACAAATCTCGCATGAACCTTATGCTATAAACACCAAAGGGTTACATTTGGAGGGGATACCAAACTTCGACTTCTTCTATTTTTTATTACATAAAAAGCAAGCTAAAAGTCTTTTATTTAATTAATTTTCAAAGAGTCTTTTGATAGAATTATAAAAACAATTAAACCAACTGAGGTCGGTTTTATTGTTTATATAAACAATAAAGCTCTTCCCTTCTCTTTTTTTTTTCAATATTGTTTTTTTTTCAATGGAATCTTTATATAGTCTAATTAGATGAAATTATATTTTAAATTATTATAAAAATAAATTAAGAGATAAAGAACTAAAATGACAAAAAGAAAAAATATATGGCTAATTTTAAATCACTATAATTTTTATTTTGGTTCTAAAATTTATCTTATTCATTTTTCGATCTCTGTATTAGAAAGATAAGAGAAAAACTTATTGAAAAACAGCTAGAAAAGAAAATGTTATTAGGTGAGTTATTTTTCAACAAAAAAACTCATTGTTCATAGTGTTAAAAGATTCAATTTGACAATAAAGATTTGATTGTGATGATTTTGAACCATTATCTTGTTTTTAAAAATTAACTGGGCTCAGTTTAAAGATTTTTTATTTAGTTGATTTTCATATTTATTTTAGGTTATTTTAATGTGTTTTAGGGTAATTAAATGGTTTAAAGATTTCTCTATAGTATTTATAAAGTGTTGTTTTAATATAAAAATTAATTAAAAAATAAATTTTCAATCCAAGAAACCTTCAAAGTTTTTTTAGCCATCACAGAGGGGACAGATTCCGAGTTGGTGCTCAGTAGGTAACTTATCGTCTACCATTATAAGTAATGTATCATTTGTTTTTTTTTTTTATAAAAAAAATGACCCAACTAAATTTATTTTGAACTCTTATGTTTATGATAATTCGTGCCCAATTCCTTAATTCATTATTGGAAGGCCACTTGTGGGTTTAAAACTTCATTTTATAAATTTAGTTTGTCTTTTAATTTTCGGGTTCTACATCTCTTCCATTCTACTTTTGAGGAAGTCAGCATCCCAGGCTTGTTTCGAATTGTTGAGGAAGTCTTCGGACGAGAATATATAGCTCTCTATTCTACATGATACAATTATCATCCACGTCGTTTATCTAAACAGGAATGAAATTCTCCTCTCTTTGACTTTTTTTTTTATAACAAATATCTCCCCCTGAAAAAATGAGTTTAAATATATTATCTAAACAGTTAATTTTGTATTTAATTACTTAACATTAAAGTCAAAATAAGTCTATAGATTGATATGAATTCTTAATGAATTCAACATCTTTCATCAATATAGCTTATTTTGGGATCCGGAGACCTTCTACCTCCATGCAACATTGCTCGTCAAGCTTTCACTGTTGTTAAAAAATTCCCAATGCTATCTCCTGTAGGAGGATATATTCATTGTTTTTCAAATATCTTTCTTTTTTTTTACATATTTTGAAAATTATTTTTTTAAAAATAATTTTCTATATGTGAAGTTAGCAAATACATTATAAATGGTACTTTTACTGGGTATGTACGTATAGAGAGGTACAAAAATAAGAACATAAGTGCTTGGAAAAAGTGTTGTACCATGTATGTGCAACGTTATTGGAACATTT
>Ga0325403_1004516_pt1 | contig 12952 bp, 4 predicted proteins | sample PopdelMetagenome_19_FD_205665 | JGI IMG/M metagenome (GOLD analysis project Ga0325403, IMG submission 205665) | Populus deltoides microbial communities from Bellville, Georgia, United States - Xylem-PdKOR-R4 | ecosystem: Host-associated > Plants > Phyllosphere > Stem > Wood/Secondary xylem...
TATTCCTCTAATGATTAAAATATTTTATTTATGTTTCTCCACATTTTCCCCATGATCCAACAGGAGCGAGCAAGCGAGCATCAAGCTGACATAGGTAATATTTTTTGATGAGTTTCCGGGACCAAAAGATGGCTCAAGCTTGTAGGTCATTTCTTCGCATTTGAAAATTGGGAAACAAATATAAACAATATTACTTTCATCCCTATATTATACATTTTCTTTTTAATTAATCTGTCATTATCAATCGTAATGTACCCATGCATCCTACTTCAGAACCGTTCAATTTGTTTTTGGGTAGAAAAGCTATTTACAGAGCTCAGTTATTAAATTTAATTACACTTTTATTTTCACCCCTTCTTTTCCGTTGAATGATGAACACGTCTTGTAATAGTGCTGTGTGTTATGACTGATATCTTTTCCGTTGAATGATTAACATGTTCTGCAATTTTTTATTCTTTTTCTACTTAATAATAAAATAAAATATGTATGTTTTCCACAATATTCCAAAATATATAGTAAATGGAATTCAAATAGTTGACTTAATTTGTACAGACAGTAGTACTGTGCCCGATTTCCTTTATTTTAATTGATTCCCATATCTTATCAAAATAAATACTCAAATGACATCTTCGTTTTTGTGTTTAATTTGGAAGTCTAAAAACAATCTCTTCTTCCATGCTTTTGCGAAGAACCCTACGAATACCAATCAGTCCAGGTTGCCAATATTCCATGCCATCACTTTTTTATTTGATCATCAAACAAAACCACTGGTAGAGGTTAACAATTCAAGAGCAGAAAGGACATTGCCATGACTTACCTATTGGCATGAGAATGCATAGTAGCGCTGTGAATAAAGATTCTCTACAGTAAATATGACCATATATATATATATATATATATGTTGAAATTAAGGGTGAATGAATTACAATTGCTCGTTTAATTAACCTAATTGAAATGGAGTCCAAGAACTGATCATAGATCTAGCTGGCACTATGAGAGAAGGTTTGATCTGAATTAATATTGACAAGAGACTAGGAAAAGCTAATCATATATATCTTCCATTTTTCAATGACAAACGCTATTTTTTTAACCATAGCTTGTCAAGTTGCAGAGCACAGTTTTTTAGGCATATGAATTATAGGAATGGCGCCTTTCTCTATTAAGTCAGAATAAGTTAATTAATGTTCCTGACCGATCCAGAATTTTAATTCGTTATTTCTCGTGTGATTTTATTTCTCGTTTTTTTTTTTTTGATGATTTTGTATTTTCGTTTAAGTCTAAAGTACTTCAATAACACATGATTCTTTCGTATAAAAAATAGAAATTTGTTAAATAGTGTTTATATATATATATATATAAATGAATTTGTAACTGAATAATTAGAATAAAACTAATTAAAAAACCAAAAAATAAAAATAATCGTAAAGTCTTAGCTACCCCAGCCAACCTGCATGGAGATTCGGATTCATAGCAAGGATACCAAACATGAGAGAATTAAGTTGAATCATATATATTATGCATAGCAGATCCCTTGCCAAGATCTAAATGTATTTAAAAAGCTGATCTTAAACCAGAATATTTTATGTATAAATCCCTTGAACCAAACATTCTCCCAATTTGGATCGGTGAGCATGAAAGTAACAGAGTGGGAAAATCATATAATACAAGGACATTATTCATTGTTGAAATGAGTGAAAAATCAGAAACTTGTTAGAATATATATAAAACTCGGGCACAGTATATTCTATGCAATACAGAAAAATAAGTTAACTCGAAACATCATGTTTTCAATATTACGTAAACAATTAATAGATGTTAAAGAATTAATTTAATTAAAAATTTTAATTTATAAGATAAGATTTTAAAATATAATTTATATTATTTTTAAACTTAAAACTTAGATATACTCATACAACCTTTTGTTTAATTTTTATAAAATAAATAAGAATAATGAGATTCGAACTCGTGATTGTTTGATCATTAAAATTCTAATACCATGTTAAATAATTAATGCAATTCAATAATTTAAATTTTTTAAAAAAATTCAAGATATAATTTATATTATTTTTTAATAATTATATAGCATTACACTTTGTAACGTCTTGTGCCCTTGTTTTGACTAAAGAACTTCTGTATTCCCAAAATGAATTTAAGAGAACAAAGTGGGGGGAGAAAAACAAAAACCCTAAAGCCTGCCAAAAACAGGATGGCAAGTGGCCAACTTGGGTTTCTGAAAATGACGTAATACGCACCAGTTTTTCTGGAAAGTGGTGGGTCCCAAATCCTTTACCTTTCCAAAAACGGACATGTTGACCAGTCTTCCACTTCCTTAGACTCCGCCACGTGGCATAGTATCTCTCCCTCTCCCTGTCTGACAGTCCCGGGTTTCCTTCCCGCCCGTCGAATGCGGGAGACACGTATTCTGTCCTTTTAGGTAACCTACTGTAAATCCAAGTCTTATCGCTGTATCTCTCTGTTGACTAGCGGCCTACAAATGCATTATTGTGTTATCATGATTGATCGGGCCACTGAGCTGAGGATATTGGATCACCTCTTCATCCATCAGATTATATACAGATGCACCTTGATAAAAACGAGTCTCATTTCAAGTGCTGATCAGGGCACGCATTTCAAGTGCTGATCAGGGCACGCATTTGCATCTTTTTAGTAGGGAGCTCCAGTCGTTAATTTACTGTACTTAATTGCTACATAGCTTTGAGGTCTTCATGCTCGAGAGAGCTTTTGGCCTTGTGCTGGCTGCGCGCGCTTATAATCCAGCCTCGATCGTTGTTGTCAAGACTAGCATGGCAAGATAGGGTGAACCGGTGATTCGAGGTTTGATTTTAGTTAAATTTAAAGCTCAACCATGTAAAAGATTGATCCAGCAAAATCCACTTCATCTCATGAAAAGTCAATGGATTCAATCAAGATTGGTTAGGCAAAGATTGATTTTGAAAAAAAATATGATTTGAAACTCTGTATTTTTTTTATTAAAAAATAATTTACCAACCTAACAATACCAGTATAAAATAAAATAAAAAACTATGTCATCACAACCACCATCATTATTATAATTAATTTACTAAGTTGATTAGTTGATTTGATGAGTTAATTCATAAACCAAAGATTTAAGCTTTCACAAGTCTAGACTCGTGCTTCTTGATTTGAAAATTATGACTTATATTTACTTGGTTTATTTTTCTGGAGATGGTGACATGTTCAGCACATTTTATTTAGCTCACAATTAATTTAGCACACTTCATGTTAGAAATGACTTGGATTTTGACTAATTCGCTTGTAAAACTATCCATGCTCCAAATTAATGTCATATATGATTTAAATTCACTGGTTATCATGTTGAATTGGTATGTCCAATTCTGATAAAATGCCAAGAGGTGGTTCGGTGCTAAAGAAAATACCCATCGATCAAACTTGAGGTTTTTGACTTGGTAATCAATTTTCTTAGATAGCATATTTATATTTAATTAACTCTATTTTTAAGTTTTATCTGAACTTGAGAGTGGTTAGGGTCCCTTTGGGCGTGTGTGTGGGTATATAAGTGCATAATTTCAATATTCATTAGAATATATGATGGTACGCCTAATTCTAAAACTGAATGTCTTATTGTGATGCAATTTTCATTATACAGTTAAAAATGAGATTTTACCGTTTTTATATAAAATAATACCTCCACTTAGTTTGCCTCGTTTTGAGAAATTTGATGACATAATTGCAATGTTTGGTACTGTAATTGGAAAGTGCTTTTAAAAAATTTTAAAATTTTATTTTTGTTTTAAATTAATATGTTTTTGATGTTTTCAGATCATTTTGATGTATTGATGTCAAAAATAATTTTTTAAAAATAAAAAAATATTATTTTAATGTGTTTTGGAATGAAAAACACTTGGAAAAGCAACCACTACCACATTTCTAAATACCCTCTAAACCTTACATGAGTTCGACTTATTTTTGTTACTAAATATAATTCAAAATTTATCTTTGTTTATGTTTTTTTTCTTTTCTTTTTCATAATTAGAAGTATATAGTTGAGCCTCTTCATTGTAAAAAAAAATAAAATAAAGTGTTGTTAGATTAAAAAAAAAGCCTTATATTTGTATTGATGTCTATGCTGCAATTCTATACATGGGCTATTTTCACTCTTCAGTGAATTTATTTGTTTTTCCTAACACTACTTTTCTGTTGATTCGTATTTACTAAATTGATTGAGTGACGTTACTTGCAATCATAACCCATTTTTGTGTTATTTTCAAATTCATTTCTTTTTCATGCACTGTTGAGGAAAAAAAAACTACACGGTGCTGTTTTGAACGACATTTGGCTGTTTCTTCCTCCTCTTGACATGCAACAAAGGAAGAAGAGTTTTTGAACTCATTTTCTCCCACGCCGCCCCCCCTCCCGCCCCAACACAGCCCATTCTCCCACATACCTTGCCAACTTGTTAAATAAATGAGAGGGGCATCATGCCCTGCAAACGGGCAGCCACCTTAACCTGCAGAGGTAAGGTAGCCCCGCTCCCCCCTGCACCATGATGGGACAAAGCAAGGGGCTCCCTCTCCTCCTGCTTATAAATAGAAGGGGAGGTGAACGAACCAGTGGGGGGGGCTGAAAATTTTAGAGGGATGAACTGGGCGATTTGAGAGAACAAAAAAAACAAAGAAAGAAGAAAGGGGAAAACACAGGGGAAAGAAGAGAGACACAGAAGCAAAGAAAGAAGAAAATAACAAGGGAAGACAGAGAGGAGGAAAAGAGGAAACATAAAGGAAAGGAGAAAGAACCACCGTCTGCTTTCCGCAAAGCAACCACCAGCACCACCGTCAGTTGCTACCGTTCCTCCCAGTCGTCGATAATAGCACCTCTAGCATCAGAAACAGAAGAAGAAACAAAGAAACAGAGGGCACAGAAAGAGAAAGAAGAAGCAACACAAAATAGAACAGAGAAGAGGAGGAGTCGCCGCCTGCCGCCAACGCATCCACCGCAGGTCAGCTTCCCCCCTCCTCCTTCTACTTCTTCTTCTTCATCATCATCTTCATTCTCCGCTGTTCTGCGTGAACAATGGAGAGCAGCTCCAGTGTTCGCTATCTGGCCCAGCCAAAAATGACTGGTCAGGTCCGACCCAGTCTAAAATTTTCTTCAAAATCATTTTAGAAAATTTTTGTGATTTTCACGCGTATTTTTCTATCAATTTTATTTAATATTGGTTTGTATTTTTATACTGTAAAGATACAAATTTGATATTAAAATACGCGATTTTCATTGAAACATTGTAAAAAATTATATAAAATTTTTATTTTCATGCATACAGCCAAGTCTTTCGAAAATATAAAAAAATCATATTGTATTTTCATACAACAAAAATTCAAAAATATATTTTAGAATGCATTTTGGTTTTAATAACCAGTTTATTAAAGTCATGAGAACTAGGCCAGTATTTCAAAAATTCTAAAAAAATAATTTTGTTTTCTTTTAGTATCTGGGATTTTGAATTTATACGTAAAACGTATTCCTGATATTCCTAAGGTATTTCTTTTGTTGACATAGAATGGTTAGATTTTTACCCGATAAGATAATGATCTATTTACTGAGAATGACTTTTTTTAAACCATAGACAGACCAACAATTAGAAATACAATGAAACCTTAACATATATCAGACAATAAAACAATGCAACTTACATTAGGTACGACGTATTTGGGGTGCTAATACATTTTATTTATGCAACCAGTCCCCGTATCCAATTTTTGAGACCAGTTAGAGTTTCTAGTGACTAAAATATTAGGTGGTGACTCCCATTTTTTTCACTAATAAAAACAAGATTTCCTTATCCACCCCATATTTACCAGATAAATACACATTTACTGAGAGTGGACGATTTCGTCATGACACCGCACACGTGCGACGCGCGCGCGCGCGCACACACACATATATATATATATGTGCGCGCCCCAATTTCAAATAAAACACGTAGAAAATGAATGAGTCTGAATTAAAAAAAAAGGGACACTTTTTTTAGAAAAACAAATTCAAATTTGTTTCCGACTTATTTTTGGATCGCCCTCAGCTCAAATATAAACATTATTAAGATTGAATCTCGTAGGCAATCCCATTCATGAAACTCCGGTAGTCTTGGCGTCCCTTCTTCTTCTTCTTCTTCTTCTTTTTAATAAATTGTAAAGGTTCTTGAAGATAAATCAGTAATATTTTAAGCGAACTATCTCTACAGAATAATATAATCCAACAATTAAACGGATCAAGGATCAATCTTTTACGACAATAATTTAATTAAGACAATAATTTAATTAAAACGAGGTGGATGAAAAAAAAAAAAGGAAAAACGTTAATATCGTTATGTAGATGAAAATCAACTGTGATTTGTAATAAACAAAAGAAGAAAATATTGAAGTATGTGAAGTCATGAAACAACACATTTTTCAATCTCATTTCTTCGCTTCAATTATTCCCTGTAATAATTGCTAAACGATTAGAAGAATGCACAAACGTGGACAAGGTGTAAATAGTCTAGAAAGGACTAATGCGGGTTTTACAATATAATATACAAGCAGCCTGAAACTTTGTTCAAGAGAACCGTTGATTATAAATATATTAATGTAGTTGATTTCCTTGTTCTATACATGGCAACGACCGTATTGGGAACTTGAACAAATCCTGCCTGAGCTTCGTAAAATATTTTCCTTGGTTTAATTAAATTATTCAATGCAGGTATTACCATCCCTAGTTGACAGCTTAATTAGAAGAAATTCGTCGGCTAAGTGCCTGTAATTACACGGACCGACAACTTGTCATCAATATGATAAAAAGTCTACCTTTTGATTTTGATTTAGACAATTTCCTTGGATCGACTCCCCTCCACACTCGTGAAAGCTCATTTTATGCATATCCAAGACGGTCTAGCTAGCTAAACTCCAAATCATTTGCTTTAATTTTCTTAATAAATCTCATGAATAGCTTGCAATTAGGGATGGTAATTCAGTTTGGTTGAATGTTAATTTGTCTAGTTTGATGCAAATTAGGTGGTAATCTTGTTTGTGAAGTTATAATTTTATTTTATTTTTAATATAATACATGGAAGTTAATCTTAATGATGGTCTTTACAATTATATATTGATTTTAAACTTGGATTATATTTTATGATTTTATAGGTTATGGAAATCTTGTTTGTTTTTCAAGTTTAGATTTTATATTTCTAAGATATTAAGAAAAAATCTCCGAATAGGGTAGAGTACTCGGTGGGCATCCACTCGAAGGAAAAAGTCCATAATCGAAGATCCTACTTGATTGAAAGAGTTGATAGTTTTGAATTTTGGATTGGAGACAGGTGAGAAAACCAAGTCTTGATCCTATCCAGTAAATATCCACTTGAAGGGCTGGTTTGGTAAGTGAGGTTTCTTCTCGTTATAATTCTAGATGAGGTCACAAAAATAGGAGCAGAACCATGCATTGCTTTGAGGAGCCATGACATCTGAAAGTCTTGGACTTTTTCCATTTGATCCTTCAATTTTAATTTATTTTTAAAAAAATTGCCCAGCGTTTGGCCCCCAATTAGCCATTAAAACTTGGAAGTTATACAATGGGGTCTTAAGCTCAAAATCTGCACGAGGAAAGGTGGGCTGGAAATTTAAAGATTGAAAATGGCTATTCCCAATGGACAATGCAGCCCAAGACCTATTGGGCCTCGCATTAAACCAAGAGGGAGTATTTTAGCCATTAGGGAGATCACAAATTTTGCAAGCCCAAGGATCTATGTTGGAGCCCGCAAGGAAGTTTTCTAATGCCAATTAATTAATCTTGTTTGTAGAGGCATAAGAGCGGATTTGCGAATTCTAACTATCCGAAATTCTTAAACTAGAGGCTGTAGCTGTTAAGGATACTGCAAGTTGTCTTCTGCTTCTATATTGGGCCGATGCCGGTTTATAAATCAGCTGCTATATCTGTAGCTAGTGCCGAGATTTCGAGCCAAGCCCAACTCTTCATAATTCACTGTAGTTTGCAGCGTAGTTACTAGTTACTGTACCAGGGCTGGTGCCAGCCCTTCGGTGTGGGCTGGATCAAAAGCCTATTATAGCATAAAAAATATGTGAGCACAAATATTTGAAAGGAATAAAAAAAATTGATTCCATGAGAGTATATTTGAAATAAAAATAATGTAGGGACACAATGAATCTCCCTTTCATTTTAGCTTTTTTTTGAAGAACTCTTGTTCTTGTAACTATAATGGTGTTGTCTATGTAAACTCCAGCTTGTACTTATCCCTAGCTGTGTCTCGACAGTATGGTTTATTCTCAAATATTTGCAAAAATTTTGCGATGGCATCTCTCTCGTCCACCCTACTAAAACGCTTGCTGGGGTTCAAATAATTAAATCGCGAAGTTCAAAAGAAAAATTACGCAGATGCTAAAGGAAAGAAAGAACATAAAAGGGTCAAATTGAAAGATAAGCCTCCATCCTTGGTCTCACTTTCCTCGTATATGCAGTCGAGTTGGTTTGTGTGTGTGTCGGCATAGTCGATCCGATCTTACTTCTAATTAAACAGGTAAGAGGCTTCAAGTTTGGAATGTCTGTCTGTGCTTATATCATCATATCAAACCACCAAAACGGCAATCCCCGAAGAAAAGAGCCATGGACTCGTACGAGTTGCGACAGGATGTCTCTAGGAATCCAATTCCTGGGTTCCAGGAATCGTCGCATTGGGTAAGCACGAGTCTACGACTAATAAAATCATAAAATTTTTCTTTTTCGAGAGCTATAGAAGCCCATTGTTGGAACCCTAGCAAGTTTGTTTTGAGTGGGTCTGTTTTGGAGTTAAGAACTTGATTATCGGACTCTTTTAGCAATCTAACTTCCAGGATTTAGGTTTCAATGCCTGTTGGAGAAATTGAAGTAAGACTAGAAACAATCTATCCCCAGACCCATTCAATACATTCTTTCTAGGCCCATTGTATAGCAAGGCCCTTAGCTTTGGAGGACTCCAATGGACGTCTTCAGCATCTGATTGCAAAGAGGCCGATACCGCGCGTGAGGAGAGGAAATATATAGAGTGGTCGAGTAAATGAAATTGTTTTGTGGGAAGTGCTACGAGGGAAGTAATACTAAATATTAAGAAAAAACTATACACATATGTATATACACACAGATTTCTTTCACAAATATTGTTTTATAATAAATCTAGAGCTATAAACATACGTTGGACACTAAATGTGGTATATGCATGCTGGTTAATAAATGGATAAAATTATGCATCGCAGGGGCTTTGGGCAGCTAGCATGTGGAGTATAGTAATAAAGCTCTTGGAAAACAATAAAAAATAAGTCTTTTTTTTTATTAGCAATTCCTTGTTTCGTGCTTTACCCAAGGAAGCAAACAGATAATACAACTCGGGGAAGAGCAATTTGGAAGCAACTAGCTAGCGACCATGATTGGAATCCTGATCATCTTTAATACCTTTCCCAGCAACCATTGCCTATTTCCACTAGTCAAGTAGTGATCATCACGCTGGTTAAAGTAGGTAGTAATCATTTTTTTATCAACGTAGACGGCAAAGTTCAGATTATTTAATCGATTTGGCAGCCCCAACTTTCTTATAAATATTTCCTAATCTAAAGTTTAGAGGCTAGATGCATTGGCTCTAGAGCTGGGTTTCTAATCTTGATTTGCTTATGTACAATGCTATAACGCATGTTCCGAATTAATTACTCATTTGGGAAACCTCAACTTTCTTATTAATATTTCCGAACCAAGAGTTTAGAGTATAAATGCCTTGGTGATAGAGCTGAGTTTCTGTTTTTTATTTGTTTACGTGCAGTACTTTAATGCAGGCTTGTTACTTTCTAGCTCATCTTGTTTTATAATTTAGGTAAATGCGATCTTGCGTAGAGCCCTTTCACAAACAATATTTCTTCACCAAGCCGATCTCTTAAAATTAAAAAAATGCTTCCACTGTTGTCTTTATGTAACGAGATATATATTTATTTGCAAGTTGCTAATGACTTCTTATGTATAGATTCACTTCATGCAATCCGAAGGTGTGGAAGACAAGCCTTGGTGATATTTTATATGGGATACAGATCCCCTGCCACGAGCGCTTTTACTTCAACAAAACACACTCGAAGCAGATGTTCTGGCAAACCAAAACTTTAGGCCAGGTTGCGTTCATAGGAGTTGAGGCCCGTGATCCTTTCTTTGACTCCAGCTTCTTAATTGTATCATAAAATCCTAGTATTTTATAGTTTAAGATGCAATTTTACCCGATTGAGGGTTTTTATGTAGCTCTTCATGAGACACAAGACAACGTTGAAAAAAATATATATATATATATATATTGCCAAGTTGCAATTATCTAATTTAGTTCTTGGTACCAAAAGATTTTTCTTTCTTTCCGCATAGTAATTGACTTAATATTTGTTTGGCAAGAGATATTAGCTTTAGATTGTCTGGAATTTTTTTTTATTTTTTTTCATCTTGAAGGTTGTTTTTATTTTTTTATAAATTAAAATAATTATTTAAAAATATTATAAAAATTATTTAAAAGTTAAGAATAAGAAAATTGTATCATTGCTACGTAGCCATACCTACCAAAGAAGGTCAATATTGAAAATAAGGAAATATAGCAGATATAAAGAGTGCTCTAAAAAGAACAATAAACACCTGCTGAATGGAAGGGATAGGACGAGAATACGAAGGGGAGGGGACCAATATAGAGAATAACAAGGTATCCATGAAATAATGTTGTCAGGGGAAATCATCGGCCTTTTTTATACCTAATAATTGATTCTCGATGAGCCACCACCTCATGCCACTTTCCGAGAAAATGTTAGGTGTAGAAATCGATGGATGGCTATGAATCGGCATGAAAAGAGGAGTTAACAAAGTCTGTCCATAGAAAATTACTCAATATTCCAAGAGGATCTAACGTCAAGTCTTTCTAATAAAATAATGACTCGTATCGATTAGAATAATCTGTAGGCCAAATTCATGGGCTCCTGTTGTGATTTTGATATCCTAATAATTCCAGTCTCGGCTTGATATTTGACAGGGGTCCACATAGTGTGATATTTCAGACAGAAAAGAATTGAGTCCCATGTACGTATGAGATTCATGCATGGTTTTAAAAACAAGCACGATAAGCCTGATTTGCCCATGCTATTTCCCACTTTCCCCGTCTCCCATGGCCTCAGGCTAGCACAGAGAGAAACTTCAATGGGGTGGAGGAAAGTGCGAGGCACCTGAACATCCATTTCTGAACCCACAGTACGTGGCGATAGTTATATTAGGGGTCATAGCACGATGGATAGGATAGTTGACAGCCCTTCGAAATTTTCTTTGCCAGAAAGAACTCACCGAAACACGATATCCTCGCCATAATATGAATCCAAGGCCACGAGCCGGACTATCCGTGAAGAGATATATATGAACTCTTCTTGGAATTCACTTCTATCCTTACCAAGAACACATGTATCCTTTGTCCAAAGAGTAATCGGTTTTAAAATAAAATTACGACCTTTCGTAATGCCTATACTTCCAATCAAAAAACAACTTTCATAATGCCAAGGTTCTATTTTTCACTCTTGAATTCCCCCCCCTACAAAATGTCAATCGTATCCCATGTTATCGGTTCAACTACTTGTGTCGGGAACTCAAGTACATTAAATCACCTTCAAATTGGCTTCCGCTGCATGCCGTTATGTTGAGGAAGATAAACCTCCATCAATCAAGAAAAGGGCGAACTAAATATGTATATCATTGTTACTGTAAATGTTGTATATGCAGACTTCTCTACGATAGAAGATTGGTAGGGGTTTGAGAGGCTAAATGTTGTCTGGTTATTCAATTGTGACCCCCAAACTGCTCTGAAAAAAATCAAAGCTACAGCAGTTTTGTGACATACAGAATGTTCGTCAAACAACTTTGTTTGCCAGGACTCTTCGAAGCTCATAGGAAATTCCTTTTAGAACAACTGGTTTCTGAATGACACCATTGATTCCGATTTGCAGGCATTTGTCCCACACATCGTCATCAGAACTTGCTGTCATGGCAATGATCAAAGGCCAACTTCGACTTCTAAACTTCCGGATTCTCATTGCAACTTCATATCCGTCCAACTCAGGCATCTGAAGATCCAAAAGAACTACTTGGAAAGATGCAGCTGGTCCAAGAGCACTAAGGCATTCAAACCCAGATGCAACAGTAGCAACATTGCAACCTAGCCTCTCAAGCAGCTTCCGAGTCACGGCTCTGTTCAAATCATCAGCATCAGCTAATAGAACTTGCAAGCCTTTGAAAAAAGAGTTGGAATGTGGGTTCTCTGAAGATTCTCCAGATTCAGAGATGGCCACTGCAATGGATGGTCGAAGTTGAAACCGAAGAACAAATCCCATGCTTTCAGCAAAACCTTGAGAGTTGGGCATCATCCAGATCTTACCTTGCATCAACTGCCAAATATGAGGTTAGAAAAATAAAAATTAATAGGAAAACAAAAACAATATATAGCTATTCTCAGAACCACATGTATAGCTGCTTCAATTGAGAAACACATAGCCTATTAACAAAAAAGGAAAAGATTATCACACCAAACTAGTTGCTTCCACGGCATGACACGCTGCTGAATTTTTCCAGGAATTGCATTTCATCCTGACCTCAAAGCACTGATACTTTTCACTATAACATAAAGAACTAAGTTTTTTCCAACAATATATTTAGTAGATGACACCACCTAAGAGACAACTTCTACAATAAGGTACAATAATTGGTAATAAATATTGAAATACAAAACTTCAAGAAAAAACCCAGCTCCAAATGACACGATCAAAAGACTCAATGACATTAACCATCTATCACAACCAAATCGCTTCACTGAGCCATCTTCAGAGGTGGTCAGACAAGGATAATGTGTTTCATCAGAAAAAGATTGTGCTCAATA
>Ga0325403_1004518_pt1 | contig 12950 bp, 11 predicted proteins | sample PopdelMetagenome_19_FD_205665 | JGI IMG/M metagenome (GOLD analysis project Ga0325403, IMG submission 205665) | Populus deltoides microbial communities from Bellville, Georgia, United States - Xylem-PdKOR-R4 | ecosystem: Host-associated > Plants > Phyllosphere > Stem > Wood/Secondary xylem...
AATAATTGGTTTCCCCCGCCCCCCCCCCCCCCTGATTAGCTAGCTGTGTTGTTGTTGGATAGCAAATTTCTTTTTTTTTTTTTTTGTTTTTGATAGAGTAGTATTCTAACTCGATTCCCTGTATATATTTGCCATTTCAATTCAGGAATTAATGCACCGACTTCTCAGTCTTTTCTCAACTACGTTTTCTTGGCCATTGTTTATGGAAGTATTATGCTTTACAGGAAGGAAGCACTTAAGGTGATTTTCTTTGTTTCACCTTTAAATCCAATTCTTCACAAACACCCCCCCCCCCCCAATTATTGACTACAAGCAATTGGTTAGTTATCAGTATGTAATTTAAAAGTGAACTCATTTGCTGAATTTGCTTCAATAATTGGAGTTCTGTGTTGTTCGGAAGTGATTGGTTATACAAGAATGTCTGTCATTAAGCTGCGGGGATGCAGTGGATGAGTGTAAGAAAGCAAGGACATGAAAAACTGAGAGAAATCCCGCTTAGGAGAGTTCCTGATGAAATAATTCCTCAGAGTAGAACATTGATGCAGATGCAATATAAACCAATTTGAGTTGATAGTGAAGAATTTGGGACATGAAAAACTGAAAGAAATCCCGCTTGGTCATTTTTTGAGGTGATAGGAGAGTTCCTGATGAAATAGTTCCTCAGAGTAGAATATTGATGCAGATGCAATATAAACCAATTTGAGTTGATGGTGAAGAATTTGGGCCGAAACTTTTTTTTCAATGATCTTTTTCATTGTTTTCCTTTTTTTTCCTTCATTTTAATTTTAATTTTAATTTGAGATGTTTATGTTGTTGCATCTCCTTTCGGAATCTGTGCAGGCAAAATGGTACTACTATGCGATTCTTTCATTGGTGGATGTAGAAGCCAATTTTCTTGGTGAGTATATTACTTTAGTGGCGGTACTGACTAGGTATTTAGGTCTTGTATTTTCTGCACTACCGTCGACTTTTAATCTAAACATTTGTACTAACAGCTTTTTTTTTCCCTTTGCTTTCAATCTTTTTTAACCAATCTTGTATTTTTAGTATCTACAGACTAGAGAATCCTAAAGATGTAAACTTCCTGCTAGGAAATTGCATCTCTTGATTTTAAAGCAAATAATCAATTTGGTATCGGTGGTCTTTTCACTGAAGCCCCATTCATTCTCTCTGATTAGCATCTAGTTGTGATTCTATGAAATTGCATTAAGTACTTTAAATAGACATTTTGCTCCTTGTGGTGTGGTCAATCATGAAGCTGGTTACTTCTCACACATTCTCAGCAGTATAGAGTTGCATCTGCTGCTGATAATCTGTTCTGCTATATGGTTGAAACAATTCTTAAAAGAATTAGTGAATTGATAAATGAGAACAAGTTATTCTACCTTGATGTCACTGACCTTACTGGCACTTGCTTTGTATTTTTTCAAAAAGAAATGCTACCTAATCCTTTCATTATTAAAGTGTAAACTGAGAATTATGACTGTTAAAGTGATTCATGTTTATGATAATTGATCTTATCCTCATTCATGAGCAGTGGTGAAGGCCTATCAGTACACATCGATCACAAGTGTCATGCTGCTGGACTGTTGGTCAATCCCTTGTGTTATGGTTCTTACATGGTTTTTCTTGAGCACAAAGTACAGATTCAAGAAAATAGCTGGAGTGGTAGTTTGTGTTGCAGGCCTTGTTATGGTTGTTTTTTCAGATGTTCATGCTGGTGATCGATCAGGTAAACATATGATGTTTCATTCAATTTACCATAATTTTGTCCTGCCTCCTTCATTCATTTTTCTTTAGTGTTTGGTTGTTGTTTGTTCCATAACCTTAGGCTAGGCCATCATTTATACTCAATGGTAAATCATAATATATCTTTTGGAGGGAATTTTTCCATTTCCTTATAGCCGTCCTTGAAAATAGTATGTTATGTTGGTGGTGTCTTGATTGTTTCACTTGCTTGTAAACCAGGCAAGGTTGGTATTATCAATTACCTTGTATGCCTAAATTCTCCAGTGCTGGAGATACTATCTCCACTTTAAACTTTAAGATTCAAGATGCAACTGTAGCCATGTTATTGTGTATAATATTTTATATCCATTTCCATTAAAGTTTTGTCTCGTAGCATTGAATGATCATCTCTTAATAAGTGGGCTTTTTTCTTGTAGGAGGGAGCAACCCTCGTAAAGGAGATGCTCTTGTTATTGCTGGTGCAACGCTGTATGCTATCAGTAATGTCAGTGAGGTAAGCCAAGTTGCATGCTATAATTTTGTCTTGCTGAATATTGGTTCATGTTCTCTGATCCTCAATGCTGCTTCCATTTGGCAGTTGTTCTCTCACGAGCTTACTGTTTCACAAAAGTGTTACTGACATTCTAGTTGATTATAGTGTGTACAATGATGATCTTAATCCAATTTTCGCTTTTATTTTTGGTTTTTAGTTTGACCTTGGGAGGCAAGGTAAATAGCTGTTACCCTCTTCTTGATATTTGCTGCAAAACTTTTACATATAAACAAGGCAACCAAAAACAAAAGGAAAAAAACAGAGAAACAGGGAGAGAAAGCTAGCTTAATTCGCTCTTTCTATCCTCATGCTACAGCTTGATTTTTTTTATTTGAGGTTTAGGTTTGAAGTTGATTCTCCAGATATTGATTGGATGGTTTCTTATTTATGAATTGCAAATAATTCTTCTATTGAATAATTTAAAGTCTAAGTTTTTATTCATTCTATCAAGGGGGCTTTAAAGTAATATATGTTTCAATGATATAAATTTTTTTATATTTGCTCAGTAAATAAAATGATTTATCCAAATTTTATTTCCAACTGTTATGCAGGAGTTTCTTGTGAAAAATGCTGATAGAGTTGAGCTCATGTCGCTTCTGGGCTTTTTTGGTGCCATAATCAGTGCCATTCAGATGTATCCTTAATCTAATGACTCATTTTGATAGCTATAAGGAACATCAGCTTTTCTACTGATGAGTTACCTTATTTTATTCTGCATACAATTTTTAATTGTTTCTTAAGTGATCGACTTCAAAACTTCATGATATCCAAAACTTGTGATTGTTTGGTTAAGTTGATTGTGCGGTTCAAGTTGGTAAATTGTTGCTTTTTTCTTCCAATTTTTATTCCTTAGTGATAACAACAGAAGTATTCTGGAGTGCAACGAAGTTAAATCTATTCACTGGTCAGTTGGGGCAGTATGTTTCTTGTCTATTCTCTTCTTCCAAAGCTTTTATATCTTGCATTTATTTTTGCTTTTATTCTTGTTCTCTTAACTCACCAATCACAATAGAATGATAGCTTGGTAACTGATGGTTTAATAGTTCTGTATAGATGTCTTTGTAATTTACTCCTGGTGTTATATGATGCTTAACCAAAATCAATTCAAACACATCAGTAAAATGGCTCAGACCAAAAAAATTCAAGAGAAAGATATGAAAATGAAGGTGGGGTTTAAATATCCTGTCAGTATCAATGGGATAATTGATTTGCTTTAAATTTAATGCATGAATTTAATACATATAGAAGTTTTGAAATTTATTCATGCTTAGAGTTTAATTTCATTTGTTTGCTTTATGGTTTTGGTTTCAGGCTCTTCCGTTCTTTGGATTTGCAGTGGCAATGTTCCTGTTCTACTCATTAGTCCTGATCCTGCTTAAGGTATGGATGTGAGTTACCTTAGGACTAACTAAAAGTTTGTAAGAACATGGCCAGACATTGGAATGAAGAACTTCAAATTGGAGTTTGAAAGATGATGGTTGATTGTGAGCTGCCTCTTTGAATTGAATTTCTTTTTCAAATTTTATAGCTTATATGTATCAGATTAAAATCTTCTTAGCACCTAAAACACTTGTTATATTAATAGAAATCTGTTCATATCCCACATATACACTACCAATGATTAACTTGGAACCTTTCTATCAGTCTTTAATTACGTTCTAAATTAATAGAGTGTTTTGATTGTCACTTTATCATCCATCAATTATTAGCACCAATATAATGCTTTGTGAGATGGTGCCAAGCCAACCATTAATAGGGCATGAATACGGTTTCAACTCACATAATCTATGACAGTTTGGTGCTAGCATGAGAGGAGCTAATCCATATGTATCAGTTGTGCTTCTGTTATTATTTAAACCTGCACTCTTTTGCTGTCAAGGACCTTGTGGTGTTGCTACTGCCAGCATCATTGTTTCCAATTTTCAACGTAAAATTTATTCTTGACTGTCAAGCTGCCATCACCTTCATCTTATGTCTTAACTTCAGAGAGTTCTTGTCTTTTTTACATGTTTTTCACGAGCCCAGGTGGGGCTCTTATCATTTATTGTAAATTTTAACTTTTTATACCTGCAACTGTAACTTTTGGACAAATGCGTAGTTCAGTCTGATATTCCAAACAGAGTTTTATTCAACACTCGAGGACAAGTATTAATTAGGATGACCCCATGGATGATTTATACTAGTGCGTGCATGTGCTCACCTTAATATTCTGACTCCTGCTATTTACAGATTAGTGGTTCCACAATGCTCAACTTGTCTTTGCTGACATCAGACATGTGGGCCGTCGTGATTCGCATCTTTGCTTACCATGAGAAGGTTTGTTAACTAATAACATTGTATGAATATGAGAATCCAAGTTCTATGCACGCCCAAATGTTTACACTTGGAATTTTCCCTCTGATGTCAATACTGTTCAGGTTGATTGGATGTACTTTTTGGCCTTCGCTGCTGTTGCTGTTGGGCTGGTCGTTTATTCGGGGTATGCAATTTTTTTTTTTTAATCTTTCTCTCTGTTGCAGGTGATAAATTCATATGAATAATAAAAAATCTCTCTGGGCTATGATGTTTACCTAAGCTCCTTTATCAGGTGCACTAACTAGCAAATGAGTTGAAGTTTGGGTTTGAATAAACTGTATGTCGTTACATACCCCAACTCTGTTATGATTCCAAAGGTTAGATCACGGAAAATATTTTGGATGAAGTAGGTCTGCCGGACTTTGATGCAAGGTTCAAAACAGAGTAATATTTAGCCATGCTAGGTTTGTACACAAGCTTCGCTTAGTTAAGGCTACATGAAATGGACCTGATGGTGTTTTAATGGCTAGGCTATTCCCATTTCTGTCATGTTGAGCATGCTCTATTCATTTTACCTTTCTTGGCCCCTTGCTGCAAGTTACTTTTTGTGATCCTAATGCTCCGAGGATAGACTAATTCACAATTCCAGTAGAATCTTTTGTTTTCTTGTCTGTTAGTTTTCTTCATTTCTTTCCCTTTCTTTCTTTCTTTGTTTTTTTTTTTGGGACTTTCTGGCTGTACTCTTATTGCCATTTCATCTTGCTCTAGGCTTTTGGGTTAAACTACCGTTTTTATTCGAGTCTTTGCAAATGAGTGTCAGCCAAGTTGTGCTCTTTTGAAATAGAAATTGCTGTGAATGATGAAGTTTAGGGTCACTTATTCAGTACAGGGAGAAGGAGTTTTTGTGAAAGTCGAGTAGCGTCAAAAATATATGTTTGCACAATTGTGGAATCGCCTTGGTGCACAGTCTATATTGCACAGTCGATTTTGGATGTTGGGTTTGCTGCTTGGAATCAGTCAATGTCCAAAGGAACAAAAACTACGAATGCTGCGGCTCTTTTAATAATGTAATAAAACTGGTATTGAAATGCTTGATCAATCACCATCCTTTCATGGACAACTTGGTTTTGGAAAATGGCTTGCTGGCATGCAGTTAAAAAATATCTGACGTCACTGAAATTTCACTCTGGTGTGCGATAATGAAAAATAAAAAAATTAATATAACTCTTCTCACGTGTTCTTCATCTCATCCCTTGGTAATATGATGATAGGTCACTTTCTCCCTTGTGTGAGCCAACCATATTACACGTGCCCAACTCTTATGTTTTTTATGCAGGGGTGACAAGGAAGAGGATCAACACTGTGCTTATGTTGTTGATGAAGACGCTGAGTGTAGCAGTAAACATTTTGATGAGGAGGCTTGTTCTGGAAACCGCAGTCAACTATACTTGGGAGCTCAAAAACCGGGGATAGTAGCAAGCGTGATCTTGCTAGCACCGGCATTGGAGATGGCCAAGACATTGAGAACAAGAATGTGGGAAAAGATGTATGGGGGAAGAAATCATAGTTAGGCATCAGAGGAAGAAATATGAAAATGAGAACATAGGAAAAGTTGCAGGGGCAAGAAATCACGACTTAGGATCTGCTTTCAGGATGAGAAAGGGCACTCGTCTCACTGCTGCTCCAAAATACTGTAGATGTCAGCTAAGTTGGGGTGTTGGGTAGCAGAAAAGGAGGGGGACAATCAATAATCAATTTACAGCTTCTAAGTTTTTTTTTTATGCATAATAGCAGTTCTTCATTTTATGTTGTATTACACTTTGTGATCACCAGTCATTTAATTTAAGTATATTTTTAACCTTTCTTATTATTTATAACGTGTTAGGGTTTGTTTCACCAACTTGACAAATGGTTTTTGTTAAAAAATTGACAAACTACTTTGGTGTGCAACTGCACAGTAGTAAGATAAGCGTACCGTTTTCTCCAGATTTGATTCCTGGTTTCACCGGTAGTGGCAAAAAGCTTAAACAGTAAGATCGCAAGTGCAAAGCCAAAGATTTTCACAACCGCTCCTTCCTCCCCGCCCCTAAATTTTCCTCGAGCTTGAAAACCTGCCTTTCCTTTTTCTTGAGAACGTTGAAAACTTAACCTTAATGCACCATGCACGCACGCATTCAAACCTATAGAAACTTGACTGTTAGTGAATCTGAAAGAATGCTGGATTTGAGTGCGGGGCATAAAGAAATTCAGCCACGTTAACAATATTGGAGGAACAAGATAGCTCCTTCTGGTCCTTTATTGAAATAATGTACAAACATGTTAGCACAACCTGTTGCTGACAAATCTCCACTTGGTTTAAAAACAAAGGGGAAAAAAGAGAACTAAGCCTGCACTTTTTTTTTATGAATAAAGCCCTCATTAAGATTAGTTACATGAAGAGAACTATGACTTGGAGTCCCCAAGCTCATCTTCGTGTCTTCTAAACTTTTTTCGGCGAGATCGAGGGAACAACAGCTGATGCATCTGCTTTTGTGCAGCAACTTCACAGGTAGCCTGCAAATTATATTTAGACAAAAAATCAACAAAAGTGTAACCTTTTATCCTGGATACTTTGTGTCAAGACCCGCCAAAGAGCGTGTCGCTCAATTTCAAGAACAATGGATGCCTCTATTAATTCCAAAGGCACCAATAAAACTTAAATGTTTCTTGCTTGTGAAGTTATTGAGTACAAGTTTTCCTGCATATCTCAACTGTGCATTAGATTACTTACCCGGACTTTGAAGGGGAATCGATGAGTTCGTGCTTCCACCCCAGAGAAAATTCTAACATCCATGCCAAGGCTATCAATCCCAACCAAATTAGCTGCCTATATAAATTCAAAGGCGCATCATGAAAAGGAAAGGAAACAGACTGACCAACTATAAATGACTGTGCTTGAGCAGGAGAGCAAACAGAAGGTTCTCATAAATGTTGCACTAGTGTCTTAAACCAAAGATTGAAGAATGTTGTGAAAGAGACTCCAATCAAATTCTTAGTTCTAATCTTCATCACAATGATTGGATAGCCTATTATGGTTGTTTTAGATAGCCTGATATGGCTTACAATAAAAAATAAAAAATAAAAGACCTGATGCAATAGGATATAGGGTAGCTGTATATTTGGACATCCACCTTCATTCCAATTAGTTTTTATAGCTTATAAATAAACACACAAGGACAAAATGAGTTAATTTCCACTAATAAGTTTATAGCATCTCTTTGGGAGATTATTGTTTGATGGATTCAGATGCTGTTCTTAAGGGCTTAATTGCATATTAGATTGTGTTTCACTTTTTTCCTATCTTAAGTGGTAATAGAATACTATTCACAGTTGATTTAATGGCATAACATGGATTTCAGAGAAAAGTTTTCAACAATGGCAATAGGGAAGACATGGATCGTTCAAGAGTACTATTATGGAATTGTGAAAACAACAGTTTTTGCAATCAGGATTTTTCTCATAGCCAATCTATTCATAAATACAAACACAGTTTTCAATATTTTCTTGACTGCAGATTACTTGACAAAACATTTTGTAAGTGGTTGTCAAAACTTAGCCCATTATGACTTTAATGAAATTCTTGAAGATCAAAGAATGAAGCTTACTGTAAACTTCAAGATGATGTGATAGAGTGGTTAGATCACTTTCAATCTTGTCCAGTTTGACAAGGCAAGTTTAAAACCAGTTCACTGGCAAGAACGGAAAAGGTGATATTGGGATTACACAGGTAACTGAATGTTTTGTTTTGCCTCAAAATGTTGATGCATGCACAGAAGTATGTCACTTTATTGAGAGAGAAAACCAATCAGTGGTCGGGTGCTCTTAAATCTGAAGCTGATCCTGTAACTGTTAATTTTGATTCTTTGAATATCAATGAGCCACAACGTATAGATTTCTTGGTTTGGAATTTTCTTTTCCATGACCATCCATATATTGATTTGTCAAGAAAGGTTTCAAGTTATGCAGCTTTTCAAAGATGTTTTAAGTCCTTCATTTGTTGTTCAAAGCGGACAAGCTCTAATTTTTTTTTGTCATGAATGTGAGTGTTTGTTGCCTATGAGTACTACGAACAGGTGTACATAGAACAACAAAGACAGGATGATGAACATGTTAACTTTTTTATCAGAGGTTTGCTTGCAAGTTCCTATAACACAATCTCACATATCCAAGCAAACAAGAAATGTGCTCTACAGATCATAGCAAATAAATATGCTGTGTAAAGCTTGCAAGTAATTTGAAAAAAGAAACCAAAAATATCGAGGGATAGAAATCCAAAGCATTTATTTACCTCAACATGAAGACCCTTCTTCTTACAAAGAGCTTTAAGAGCAACATTGCATCTACTTCCCTTTCCGCTAAAGTGCTCTAGAATTGCTGAAGTAGAGTGAGCAAGGACATCAGGCTCTGCATCTTGAAAATCTTGTAAACTAACCACAGACTGCAATACCCAAAGAAATGCACGTTGTAATGGGCAAGGTTGAACTGTGGTACGTGGAAATCACTGGAATTTAGCAATGGCTGAAAAAAATGTCATTCTGAAAACAAATTCCTTGAGTAAAACATCAATCATATTTTTTTTTCAGTTCACATTCGTCTTAATTATATTTCAAAGTAAAATCTAACCCCCCTGCCCCTGGGAGCTGGGCCCCCAACCACCCCAAAGAAAACATGCAATGCCATGCAGGTCATGATTTATGTGCTGAAAATATGGTTATTATGTAAATACCTGAGACCCGTACAACGAAAATAGCTCTATTCTCAAGATCTCCAAACGGTGGAGAGTTGAGCCAGAGCTGCTTCCATCGCTTTTGGAGCTAAAGCTCAAAATTTCTCCATCTAATGTGGCAAAAAGGATAAATATGATGAAATAATTGCACAACCTCATAACAAGCATGTTCTAATGCAAATGAGAGAGAATGCCACCTGAAAATGTTGTTCTTCATAGATCAGATTTATACTAAATACCAAGAACTTCCCTTGAATGAATAAATATATAATATCAGGCACACATTTCATTCTTTTAAATGGTGAAAAGTTACATAAGAACCATCACTGAAGAGTATTGGCAAGGAAGCATGCCATCCCTAAAATCCAACTTGGTGTAGATACTCAATTCATAATCGACAAATGCAACTATTTTGTTCCTTAAAGTATCCATCTGATTTCAGTATCCCCATCAGTCCCACTCCACTAGTGTGATTCAGCTAAAGGTAGGTTCATTACATGAAGAGTAGGAACAAAGAATGGCAAAAACAGCAAAAAAATAGAAACATGGTAAACATGAGTAGAATTGAAGTTGGAGATAAGGGAATAAGATTTAGGTTTGACAAAAACCTCTAACTTCTGTAATTGATTGACAAAATGAGTTGTCTTGTAAAAATAGCCCTAGCAGCTGATCTGCACTGGTTAAAAGTTCTCAATCCTAATTGTTATAGAACAATAAATTACTACTCATCCTAATTGACTTATATTATTAAAAGTCAAATGCTAGTAACATGAAAACTGGAAATCCTATAAGGATTGCTAACAAACAAAAATCAATAAGCAAACTTTAGAAGTTTCTGCATTAGATAGTTTGGCAAGGTAAGCACAACGATTAGATACCTTTCCAGTCTGAATTATAGCCATCACTATCTTCACAGTGAAATGACCTTCTTAAGTATGATTCTTCATCAGCAAAAGATGGCCTCAGACAACCCACAATAGAAACACCATTTGATGGATGGTCCATTTTTCTACAGTATTCCATATTGATTGCCTATGAGGATGGAAACATCAGGTAAATAAACAGTAAAAAAAATAAAAGAACATGTCTTTCCATATCGTTTCTCATGTACCTAACTCAACCAATTCGCTCCTTACCTAATTTTTGGCATGAAAAGACTTTTAGATGCCTTTTCTATTACTTTTTTAATTGCTTTCACATTTTCTTCTCACAAATGTTTTCTTTTGAGAGATTTATGGGGGAGTTCCTCTCATTATTCTTCTTTGCATAACATGTTCTGATACTTGATTTCTTTACTTTTTTGCATATTAAAATCTCTAATCTGATTAAAGGTTTGTTTTAGTTTATACAATTTCTCACTTACATTTTAGTCCCCGTGGAATCCAGATTTGTTTTCTGCTTAGTGTGCAATTACAGATCAATGGTTCTTTGTTTCTTTGTATCTTAGTTTTTTCATTGCGCATATGCTGGGCACATTACAGATAATATAGACATGTTTTGAAAGGGTACCACAATTTCCTAAAATTATTGTCCTGTAAGAATGCATACGGCATTTCAAAATTGCAATTTTGATGTTTATGAAAACAAGGAAAACAGATAAGATGATACAAATCCGCATGCCAAATAAAACGGGCATTTGGTAAACTCTCCTGGTGACCATCTGACTGTTCTCCAAACTATACAAACTGAGCCAGTCCCAGGCCATTTCCATGGTTGTATGACAGATATGGTTTCTCCACTAGAAGTATAGAATTAATATTAACCATGGGTTCAGTAATGTCCATGCAGAACAATTACTAACAAAAACAGTCAAACACCAAATATCCTAAATTGAAAGAATACTCAAAAATACTAATAATGATTGCCAGTCACCAATCTTCATTAAATTCAATCTTTATTAAGATTTCCAGGAACACATAATGAATAATGAAGATTTTCATTCAAGTCAGTAATCCACTATATTAACTAGGAAACCAAGTTGTAATCACCTTTGTCATGCACTTGGAAAAATAAATAGGATGAACCAAGCTGAAAGTATCTGGCATTCCCCAATCAACTGAAACTTCAGAATCCATTGCCTATTTGATGTTCATGTAACTTCAATTTGCAAAACAACTCAAAAGGGTCTCCAAGATTCAGCACAGAAATGAAGAGAAGTGATTCCTAACCTCAAAGTAATCCTCGTCGAATGGTAAATCATCTTCGCTGCCAATGTTGAAAATACTGTATTCATTGGCTACCTTTTTATTTTCATAGATTGGGATATCCATCCCGATCAAAACATTCTGAAGAGAATGCATGAATACTTTAAGAAGCAATTTAAATTCATGCAACTCAAGCAACATAAAAGAATTATTAAGGTAACTTACAAACAAACAAAAAGAAAGAGAAAAAACAATTTACAAGGATTACATGTTCCACCTGTTATTTTTAAAACTACTTTAAATACTATGGTTGCATGCCAGTTGTCCCTTAGGCCATCTGTTAGTTGACCGACAGTTAGATTCTAGACCTACAAATTAAGGGGCTTTAAAGGGCTGTGTTTCTTTTTTAAGCCAAGGATATTCTATTGTCTTGAATATTTTTTTGTTGTGTAAGGAATACAGATCTGAGCATGGGTAACAATAAATCTTTAAGGTGAAATAACAACTTTATGCAGGGCAGTTGTTTTTCTACCGCTATAAATCAGCAAGGTGCAGAGAATTTTTTAAAATAAAATGTGCAATGTGTAACCAGAGCAAAACTTGGGAGTCCATAATTTACTGTAAAAAATATCAAGGCAGAATCAACCAATTTATCTTATTGCTAATCCCTCTCCATTATGTATTACCCTTGCACTGATAATGAAATTGATACACTATTTTTAGGGTTACTTACACAAGTAAAAGTTATCTATTAAAAACGGCTCCGATGGAGACCAAACACTTGCATATAACACAAACTGCATAGCAAGTGCACAACAACCAACAAGGTCTAAGTATCACTTTAGGCATCCAAAGGTTTTCACTGTATTCCAGAAGTGTCTTAATCCAATTGTCTAATAAATAGGATAACAAGGACTACAAGCCCTTGAATCTCTTTTCTTGAACTTACTCCATGAAACTAAGAAAATATTATAGGAATTCACTTCTATAGCTCCCTATTCATGTACAAAAATCTCCACCTCTCATCATTGCTTCTCTAGTTTTTGCAGTCTTCTTTTTCCCTGTCGCCATAAATTTACATGTTACGATTCAAATATGCATCTTATTGAAGAACTTTCTGGTTTACTGGACTTCTAAAGGTTGAGTGTACATTGAAAATCACCCAAAATATGCCTTTTCATTCAACTTGTTCACTACAGTGCTATAATGTTTTTGGTTAAGGGCAGGGCAGGGCAGTGGCCCTAGGCCCCTCAAAGTCCTAAAAAGTTTCAAAATCCCCCCCAGTATGAATTTTCAATTTAGTACTACGAAACACCACCCCCCCCCAAAAAAAAAAAAAAATAATAATAATAATAATAATAAATTAAAAAATAGAATATTACACTCTTTTCGCCAAACACCATTGTCTGGATTCATCCTAGATTGTCAATAAACAATAACAAATAAGTGTGTCCTCACCACAGGG
>Ga0325403_1004519_pt1 | contig 12946 bp, 7 predicted proteins | sample PopdelMetagenome_19_FD_205665 | JGI IMG/M metagenome (GOLD analysis project Ga0325403, IMG submission 205665) | Populus deltoides microbial communities from Bellville, Georgia, United States - Xylem-PdKOR-R4 | ecosystem: Host-associated > Plants > Phyllosphere > Stem > Wood/Secondary xylem...
GTGTCTTTGCGTGTGGGTTGCGTGACCACGTGATCACGAGGTTCGCATCAAACCGGTAAACCAAAATACATCTAACCAAAAAAACCAAATATCTATAAAAATCAAGAGGGGTATAAATTAACCTAACCCTAACATAATCCCCCTCACAAAAAGCTGTCACCCAAAGAATACTTTTCTCATTCTTCCTTTCCCTTTCATTTGCTTTACGCCTCCATCTCATCTTCCTTTCCCACACTATCTAGCCGAACACAAACTCATTTCCATTTCCTTGGCTTCTCTCTTCCATTCTCTCCTCTAGTTTGAAGGTAATTATATTGTGTTTATTGAGTTAAATTTTATGTATTTTAGTCGAACACAACTGCCAATGATATTTACCTTTTGTTATTATGGATCCTCTAACCCCAAGCTCTCACGGCTTGTTCTACGCAAGGATATTAAGGTTTATGGTTGACCTTGTAGATCTTGATATATAACTTTTGAGAAATGAAGATCACCAAATTGCTTTTTGCACCTAATTTTTTTTAACTGGTACTGGGAGTGGAAACTAGTGAGTCACGAACAAACAAATAATAATATTTGTGATACGATCTAGATAAGGTCAAATTCGGATTTTGACGTAGAAAGTGCACCTATCCAGTTTTACGGCAATAGTCATAATTCTCAATCCGACCATTGGATCGAGTTGAAATTTTATGTGGAGTCTCCTGACATGTTCTCCTACCTTGGTTTAAACTTTCAGGTTAATCGGAGTTCGGAAAGGCATCGAAATACGGGTCAACATAGGCTGTACAAATTTTGTTATTTACTTCTCTATTTGGCTAGGATTCTTTTCCTAAAAGGATGTGGCAGCTTTTTTTGGGAATCTCTTAATTCTACAAAGATTTTTAATCGGCTACAACATAGTTTTCAAGTGTGGCAAGGATTCATAATTATTTCAGAATCCTTTTCTTACAAGAATTCCTTATTCATCCTAGCTACAAATAGGAAAGAAGACTTCAAAATAAATTCTACATTCAGATCAGATTTCCTAGTCTATTTGGTGACTTCTTAATGGTGACAAATCTGATTCTAGCATATTTAGGATGGTAATTTTCAAATTTTTATTATTTTTATCATTTTCTTCTTAGTCTTTGGGTTATTATTACTTATTTTGGTCAATTGTAAGTGGGCTTAATATAAGTCCACCTAAGGGGGGTCCATTAGGGTTTATTTAAGTTTAGAGTTAGTATAAATAAAAGCATAACCAGACATGTAAGCTAGACAATTTAGATTAATAAAACTTCTTGTTTGTCGCACTTTGTGTGTGTGTTGGTGAGTTAATTTCCCTTCCATGGTTCTCTAAAGAACTGAAAACGACTTATCGAATAACAACTGTCTTCGTGGCGTCATCTTTATACTTCTCGTTCGCGAATCAATATTCATTGGGTGGGGGTCTCCGTTTCCAATAGTGCTGATGCCTAGGTAAAAGTTATCTTTGTGTCACACTCCTATCAAACCTGATTTACTTGGCTAACCGTCGTGTTAGAGAGACTGTACACCCAATTTCTATCAGATCCAGTAGATGATCCTGCTTCTAACCACAAATCTGAATCGAAGGATTGTTATTTATCTCTCCTTCAACCCGATGTTATATGTATTCTGGAAAAAAAATCAGCAAATTAAAAAAATAACTTAAAAAATGATTGAAAACAACATACGATGAAGTGTTGAGCTCGGCTTTCCACTAGCTGTTGCACCTCTTTTTGGCGGTCATCAATTCACACGTATGTTTTCGCAAAAAGCTCCATCGCGCTTGGTTCACATCCAAGAACCGTAGCCTGCAAGAGAAAATTGTTAGTTAAATATATTTATAAAAAACAACATATTAAAAAAAGGATGTAATTAAAAAAAATCTTACCATTCGCTTAACATAAGAAACGAATGGAATGGAGTCGCTAGTGTGCGTTATAATAGAAATGTGAGCACGTCGATTCTAGTTATTCACACTTAAGTGTGATCGTCACACAAAACGATCAGATATCACGTGCTAAATATATTTTGCCCACACGACCTCTAAGATGTACGGAGGTCTGAAATTCTTCTGAACCGCCACCTCCTTCTAGCCAACAAGTTCTCTTTCTTTCGTATATATTTTTGCTTTTTATTGCGTCTTGTACCAAAACTCACCCAACCTATATGATACAAATGAATTATCTGTTAGTAAATGAATATTAAAACTAAATAAAAGGATTAAATTTTTTTTTATCTTAAGTTCAATCTTACCTAGTTATAACATGATTCTCCTAGACTTTCATTGCAATAGCATTATTAGCTTTATCCCATTCAAAGTTTTCCTTACAGTTAAAATTTGAACAAGAAAATTTTCATTAACAAGTTAATAAACTACCTAAATTAACATAATAATATAATATTAAGTTAATACTAACCAAATTAATATGATAAAAAAATATTTAAGTTAATATTAACCTTAAACCTTCTATACCATGCATCAATTATAGGTTTGCATGCAAGATGTTTGGAAACCTGACTCCAATTAAACAATAGAATTGTCATTAATGATTTCATCGCTGATGTTATGGTTCTGGCAGCCTCAATATACGTAAACCTGAAATTGTATTCATTAATTAGAATTATTTTTTCAAAAATTATTAACATGTCAATGTGAAGGGAAAACAATCTTATATTGAAAGGTCATTCTTCCACTAAGCAATACTTTCGAGTAAATGGATCCCATTGTGAAGGTACCCCCTCAACGTGGTGGCATCACATTGGACGAGCCTGCATCGTGAGTTGATGTCTGTGTCTTAGGTGTTTGTTCTTGTTTCGTCACCTAATGACAAATGGTCGTTAGAAACACTACTAGAAAAACTAGTAGCAATCATGTCAATACAACGTGCTAATGACTTTTCCCTAGGCATCTACACAAATTAAAGGATTAAGGCACCGTAAATAGTTTTTATTTTTAAAAAAATTAGCATCACCTTCCATATATGGAAGACCACCTAAAAAAATTTAAACTTGCAAATCAATTGATTTTATTTCAATCTATGTCAATCAAATAATTTTAACTATGTTAATTTAACCAAATTTTCAATTAACTTTGCTACAATTATTTGTGAAATAATCATAAAAGGTTAATATTAACACATTAATGGATCTGTAGTATCAACATTTCACATTGAAAACTTTTATTTTTCATGAAATTAAAAACTATTTGTTACCACCAAGAAATCAATTAGCAAACCATATTAATAAGCAAAAATTAAAAAAATTCCAACAATCTATATACAATCATTAAATAATAGACAATTAAAAATTTCCACCAATCCATATACAATCATTAAAGAGCATACAAATTAAAAAAAAAATTAAAATGTCCAATAACATTTATACAATTATTAATAACAGAAAATTAAAAAATAATAAAAAATTGCTATCAACATTTATGCAATTATTTATAACGGAAAAATTAAAAAAACTAAATAAAAAATTTCCATCTACATCTATACAATTATTAATAAAAGAAAAATAAAAAAATAGAAAATTCCTAATAACATTTATATAATTACTAATAATTGAAAAATAAAAATAAAAAAACACAAAACAATAAGAAAAAAATAAAAATCTTAACTTAATGTTGAGTTTTTCCAAGCTTGAAAATAGAAAACAAATAATCCAAACAACCATTAAATAAATAGAGAAGAAGACAAAGGAAAAGACATAGATGCGCGTGGAGAAAAAGAGAAGAGAAGAGAATGGGTTGAGGATAGAACGAGAGAGAGAAGAGGAAGGAAGATGAAGATTTGGGAGGAGGAGAGAAGAAGTTGCAGAGGAAGAGAAATGTGCTCCTATGTTCATATTTTAGGGATTCTGGTATGATAAATTGGGTTTTTTTTATCAATGGTTTTACAGACAAGCATTTAAATATTATATTTTAATTTTTTTCGCTGATGTATCCATTTGTAAAGTTTAATTAAAATTTTCAATATAATAGAAAAAATTCAAAAACTCGCCAACTATCATTGACTACTTTTTTTATCCATCAGTGATTCCTTATGTACAAGTGAGAAGTAAATAGTATCTTAGCTCTTGGAAAAATATCAACGCACATTAATAAATAGTGCAAGTGAGAAGTGAACAATACCTTAGCTCTCGGGTTAATATCGACAAACATTAACAATAATAAATAGTGCAAGTGAGAAGTAAATAGTATCTTTTTTATTGGTCTTATTTCCTCTGTAGTATTATTAAAGGCATTCCCATGTTATTAGAATAGTGGTATCAAAACTTTGTAAGGATTGCCTTTAAAGAAATTTGAATATTAATGAGTCTTAAAATCTAAGATGCTTAGTAGTAAGGCTGATGTTATTTTGGATAATTAGTTCAAGCAATGTGATCCATTCTCTAAAGTTAAGGTGTCTGGTGACTTGATATGAAAAGCCCTGAGGGTTGGTAACTGGTAGCAGGTGATGTCTAGTAAGTCAGATGACTAGTAGCTGGTATCTATATAAGGTCCCTTTTGATGGACGTGGGGATTTTTTGATGATAAAGTCAATAATTTATAAAAAGAGAAGATACAATAATATTATAGAGAAAGATACTCTAAAAATATATATGCAATAAAGAATTAAGATATTGTGAACCTTTGTTTTGAAGGTTTCACGGTGTATTTTGTAAAGAAGATTCTAGAGTGTAATTTTACCCTTATGATATACTGTATTCTACTCAAAATAATATGTATTGAATTAGTATAAAATATCAAAGGACTCACATGGGGTCTTCAAATTAATTTCCTATCGAGTGTTGGTCTCGGGTGTATTAGAGGTGAGAAATGAGTCCATGTGTACTGCCTAGACCCAAGTATGTTATGCTCGGGGCATGCTTTCGAGACCGAGCATGAGGGGCTCAGACATGGAAGCCTAGCCTACAAGGGTGCTAAGGTGCACACCCCACACTAAGGGAGCTTGATGAGGACCGGCCCAACACCAATCTTAATCACTCTAGAGATCCATTGGCGATGCCATGTGGACCAATTACAAAAGCTAGAGCAAAAAAATTGAAAGAGGCATTAAATTGGTTTGCTGAAAACATATGGGTTAAGATGGACCTAGAGGAGCTAATACGATCTAAACAAGGTCAGATTCGGATTTTGTTGTAAAATTTTCTACTGTCCGGTTTTATGTTTTTGAGCATAATTGGAAATTTGACTTCAAGATCCCGAAGGTATTGGTTTATGTTGGGGTAAAGTTTCAGATGAATAAGGGTTTTGAAAGGACTTGCGATATAGGTCAGAATGGGCCGTACAAATTTTGTTATTTACTTCCTTTTGACTTGTGTACTTCCTATTTGGAAAGGATCCTTTTCTTACTAGGATGTGGGAGCTTGTTTTGAGAAATTCCTAGTTCCATAATGATCTTTAATGAGCTGTAATATAACCTCTAAGTGTGGTAAAATTCATTTACGTTTCACAATCTTTTTCTTATAAGGATTTTTTATTCATCCTAGCCACACAGGAAAATAAGAGCTTGTGGTATTTAATGACAAATTAGTTATTTTTATTATTTATTATTATACTTTGTTTCTCAGCTAGGATCCAAGACTTGTTTGGATCAGGCTATGAGATTTTCAGTTTAGGATTTTTTGGTCAGTTTTGTATGTGGTCAGTTCAATCCACCAGAGTAGATCTATTTGGGTTAATTTTTAAGAACTATTTAAACACATGTAACTGGAAATTCATGAACCATTGATGAATATCACTTCTGAATTTTTTAGTTTTAACGTGTGAGAGTGATTCTTGCATTCTTCAATTCTTGAACGAACTGAATTTGACTTATCGAAGATTAACTAGCTTCATGACATCATTCTACTTCATTCCAATAGTGTTGGTACTTTAGGGAAAGTTTTCATTGTGTCACACTCCTATCAGACCTATTTCGGCTTTGAGGGATCAAATCTCAATCTTCATTGTTGGTTGCATGACTACGTGATCACGAGGTTCGCATCATAAGCTTAAGGCGCTAAAGAAGCATGAAGGAAAACCTCTAATTCATTAAATCCAAGAAGAGCCCAAACCAAGTCCTAATGGGGGCTGATGTGTTCGACCTAAAAGTTAGTCATGTTTGGGCTTATTTCTTCTAATGTTCCAAGTATTAAAAGTAAAACATTACTCTTTTATTGTGTGCAAGGTAATTCGGTCATATCTGATCATTAATGGGAGAAGGTTCTTATCATTCAAAAGAAGTTTCCTAGTCCACCAAAGAAACTACTAACGGGCAACAAATTTGTTTCCTAAGCTAGGGAGGATAGTTTAATTATTCTTCTAGTCTAGGAAGGGAACTAATTAATTCAACAACTAAGGAAAAAATCATTATTTTTATCAAAGTAAAACAAGAAAACCAAGCTCTACAAGGAAAAGTAAGAGGTGCTGCAAAGGTTAGCAAATCAGATTTTAATATCTATTAGTTTCTTTGTTAATTACGACAGCAACTCTGAACCTTTATTTTAATTTTTATTTTGAGCTTGTTTAATTAAGGATTTGGGTCACCTTTATTTTAATTTTTATTTTGAGCTTGTTTAATTAAGGATTTGGGTCTAATTGTAAGGGGGGCTTATACAAATATACAACTTGGGTCCATTAAGGCTAGAAGCTTAGGTTTTAGTATTTAATACGATCCGGGCAATGAAAAAAATTAAATTCAGATTTTGATGTAAATGCACAAGCTTGATACTCTGATTACTGGGGACCTAAACGCACCAAATACTAATTTTAGAGTCAATTGGATATCATTTGCTTTGGTTTTCAATTTCGAGTCTTATCAGGTTTGATTCATAACATTTTTGCATCAGCATATCACACCAAATATTAATTCTGTCTATATAGGTTGAAATCGCACTATATCTGAAATTTTAGCTCAATTAGACATCATTTACTTTAAGTTCCGGATTCGGACATAACTTGTCGTAAATGGGTTTGTTTTGCATCAAATTTTGAAATTCATGTTCTTTTTATTGTTTTCATTTCTTGCAGTATATTTTCAACATATCCAATATATTTCGGTGTTGTTTCATCATTTTGCATATTTTGTTTCTATTTTTATTCGAGTCTTTAGTTTCGTTCATCTTTCAGATAGATTCTCCTGTTGCTCGCGAGACTATCATCGTAGTTTTTGTTTTGCTTGTTTTCTAGTTTTTATTGCTTCTTGAGTCAAATATATGTACTTGGATTGCTTCTAAGTTGGTTCTATTTGGTGTTGGTTTCAGTTACACATGAACTGCAAAAAGGTGAGACGAGAGGTGTGAGGATATTAACAGTGTTTGAAGAAAACACAAGCGACATGAGGATATTTTTTTACCACTAACTAATGTTTGCAAGTACTATCATGTTAGATCAACACAATACACCACCCCCTCCCGAGGAGATCTTAAGTTCCAAATGCAAGCCATGACACAGATGGAGAGGATGAAATTTGTGATGGGGAACATGTGTGATAGACTTGATAGGGTGGAGAGACGTGGTAAAGAGACTAGTACAAAAACCCAAGATGTGAGGAATGTTGGGATTGAACTGAAAGCAAATAGTGGCAGTAGGGCTGAAAGGCCTTGTGGGCTGATTGGAGGAGATTCAATATGAGTAAGGAAGATAAACGAAGGTTATGAGTTTTAAATATTTATGCTCACAATGCTTTTATGATGTTAGATAAAGAGCGCGAGGCTGAACGACTTGCAAACGTTTATAAAGAAACAAATAAAGAACTTGAATAATGGAGAACTTCAATTCAACGCCAAAGGAATAACAAACAAAAAAGGACGAGAGTGGTTATCATTCAAAAATATACACGCAAGTGGATGGCAAGACGTGTTTATTTGAAATTATTATTGGCTACTACATTTATACAATGTTGTTACATGCAATTGTGTGTAAGAAAAGAACTCCAACGGCTGAAACAAGAGGCTAAGGAATTGTCCATCAAACCTCTTGGTAATCAGATTTGAAGACGAATCATCTTGAAGAGATAGGGAATGATACAATCTGGGCAATGAAAAAACAATTAAATTTGGATTTTGATGTAAAATGCACAACTGTCCAGTTTCATGGTGTATGGAGTCTCTTGACATATTGTCCTACCTTGGGTTAAAAGTTCAGGTCAATCAGAGTTCGGGAAGGCATTGCAATACTGGTCAACAGAGGCTATACGAATTCTGTTATTTACTTCCTATTTGACTAGGATTTTTTTCCTACAAGGATATGGCAGCTTGTTTTGGGAATCTTCTAGTTCTATAAGGATCTTTAATAGGCTACAATATAGTTTCCAAGTGTGGCAAGGAATCTCCTAGTTCTACAAGGATCTTGTGTATTGGAGGGATAATCTCCCTTGGTTCTCTAAAGAACTGAAAACGACTTATCAAAGAACAACTGCCTTCGTGGCATCATCCTTATACTTCTCATTTGTGAATCAATATTCTTTGGGTGGGGGTTTCTGTTTCCAATAGTGGTGGTGCCTAGGTACAAGTTATTTTTGTGTCATACCTATCAAATCTGATTTACTTGGCTTTCCAGGAAATTGTGTCTTTGTGTGTGGGTTGCATGACCACATGATCATAAGGTTCACATCAATAGCTTTCTTATCATACGTGAAGGGTTAGACTTCTAAATATGTACTTGTTTTTGCCGCAAACTTCGTTTTGTGTGTTGGTGAGATATTCTGCCTTCTTTGGTTCTTTAAAGGACTGAAAATAACTTATCAAAAACAACTGACTTCCTGGCGTCATCCTTACACTTGTCGTTCACGAATCAATATTTGTTGGGTGGGGGATTGTTTCCAATAATGCTGGTATCTAAATACAAGTTATCTTTGTGTCACACTCCTATTTTAATTTCATTACTTGGCTTTCCAAGAATTGATGTTTTAGCATTTGGGTTGCTTGATTGCGTGATCAAAAGGTTTCACATCATTTGGTATCAGAATTAGCTCCATTAATCAGGTTTTATCCTTTTGAAATTGTTGTTTCTTGTTGATTCCGCAAAAATATTGACATTTCATTTTTTATAATCGTTCAAAATATACCAGTAGCATAAAAAAAGAAAAAATAATAGTTGTTCAATCAGACATTTATTTCTCCTACCGCATAAAAACTAGATCAAATCAACTTTGAATTGGTGTCAAACTTGACAGTCTGATTAAATCAACTCATAATTAGCTCAAACTTAACAGTCTAATTATTGGGCTCCTAATAGGACCATATATTAATTTTAAGGTCAATTGCATATTGTTTGCTTAGAATTTCAAGTCCGAATCTGATTAGATCTGATTCATAATGTTTTTGCATCCGCATATCAAACCCTACCGCCAATTACTCAAATTTAGTATTCTATCTATTTCGGTTGAGATCACACCATATATCAAATTTGAGCTCATTCAGACATCTTTTACCTTAAGTTTTAGATTCAGACTTGTGGTAAACTAGTCTGTTTTTGGGTCAACCTGAAAAATTGTTTTGTTTCTGTTGTTTTCGTTATTGATGCATATATTAATCATATATAACATATTTGGGTATTTGTTTCCATCATTTTTGCATACTTCATAATTGTTTTTAATTGAGTCTTCAGTCTTGTTCATAATTTGGATAGATTATGCTGTTAAGTTGGCTCTATTTTGTGTTGGATTTAGTTCCGAAAGAGGCAAAGAAGGTGAGACGAGGGGGAAAATCTAATTTTGAGTGAAACATGAGCGACATGAGGAAATGTTTGTTTTACCATTAACCAATTTTTTTAGGTATAATCATGTCTGATTAGAAGAACACACCACCCCCATCCCGAGAGTGACATAAAGTTCCAAATTCAAGCTTTGACAAAGAAGATGGAGAGGGTGAATTTTGTGATGGGGAATGTGTGACAGACTTGAGAAGGTTGAAAAATGTGGTAACGAGGCTGGAACAAGTACCCAAAACATGAGCAAGGTTGGAGCTGAATCGAAATCAAACAATAATAGTAGGGCTGAAAGGATAAGGTGAGCTGATTATGAGGATTTTGAGGATGAGGCTATGGGCCATAGGAAAGGTTTTCGACATCCTAGAAACCAAAGGGACTTTGGGAATAGAACTAGGGGCCAATTCGACTAAAGGGGACATTTTCATCACTTTAGGGGAAATGTGATGTAGATGGTGGTTTGGATGCTATCAAACTCAAAATACCATCTTTTCAAGATAGAAACGATCCCGAGGTGTATTTTGAGTGGGAGAAAAAGGTGGATTGGATTTTTTATTGGCATAACTATTCGGAGGCAAAGAATGTGAAATTGGTAGTCATTGAATTCATGGATTACGCACTGATTTGGTGGGATTAGAATGTGATTAGTAGCATGAGGAGTGGATAAACACCAATAACGTCGTGGAAGGAGATGAAAGTGTTGATGAGAAGACGATTTGTGCCTAACCACTACTATAGAGAGTTGTATATGAAATTGCAAGGTTTGAATCAGGGTTCTAAATTTATGGATGAGTATTTCAAGGAGATAGAGATCGCATTGATTCGAGCCAATGATTGAGGATAGAGAAGCTATTGTGGCTAGATTTCTTAATAGGTTGAGTAGGGACATTGCAAATGTTGTAGAATTACAACATTATATGGAATTGGAGGACATCATCCATATAGCAACAAAGGTGGATAGGCAAATAAAGAGAAGGGGCACCACACGTGTTCAGACCAACTTGACTTCATCTTCTTCAATATAGACGCTGAATTTGAAGAGAGAGGGTTGTCTAGCCAAAACCTTATATGCATGCAAAGGCTGAACCAACTAAGGCTAAAAAGGATGATCATAGAGATGGAAAAGGTAAATCTGAATCTCAACCTACTCGTGATAGAGATATTAAATGCCATAACCAGACATGAAGGTTAGACGATTCAAATTAATAAAACTTCTTATTTGTCGTACTTAGTGTGTGCGCGTGTTGGTGGGATAATCTCCCTTCCTGAATGCATTCGGTTAGATTGAGGTTCTTATGGATGATGGGTTCGACCCAATTCTTTTGGTGGGTAATTCGACCAGATAAGGACATTCTATGCATGAGATGTTTTTGGGCAGCAAAGAAAGTTTATTTAGAGTGTATTTTGCGTCTAGTCTGGTCTCTATTCATTGAAATCGATTTAGTGCCTCTGGTCCTACTTGGTAAAACTTCTCTAAACCTTCCTTTCTAGGATTTCTTTCTTATAACAATAAGCTAAACTAAAAAAAAAAAAAAAGCTTGATTCAAGTAATTAATGATTAGTATCATTGGAAACAACACCAAAAGCTTGACGAGTGTCGAAGTCATGCAAATTTAAAATCTTTAAAATTAATGATTTGTAGTATAGAAAGTAAGGGTATCATCCTACAAAGATACTATTATTAGAACTTAATTACTCAATCAAAACAAGCTATTTAAGTTTATATTAAGGCAAACCAAGTAAAGATGCACTAAATTTTGAAAATTTTGTTTATGATCTACACTACCTCAAAGCAACTTAGAAAGCTAAGAAAATGAAAGAAATCAATTATGAAAAAATTAAAAGGCAGATTCGTCATAATATAAATATAGAGAGAATATTTTTTTATTACTTTATAAGATGTATTTCTCAATGATAATTGAACATCAATAATTGAATTTAGATATGTTTTCTAAATTGATTTGTGATAACAAATAAATCAATCATGAAAAACAATAAGTTTTTCTTACACATCCTTACTTTTTAGTTAATCTAGCATCCATGCTTCAATCAAACCCAATCACATAATTACCTTTATTAATCATGCAAGAATTAATTCTATGACAACATTAAGATCTAGCATCAAGATAATTAAACACGCATGGGTAATTAATTTAATCAAGATTTATGATTTCTAAGTAACAAATAATCAATCATGGGTTCAAAAATTAAATACTTTTACTACTTTATTTATTTAATTAGTTATACATCTAACATAAACTAATCAATAGCAATACATGCATCATATATAATTTAGCTAATCAATCATTAAGTTTGATCATAGAAAAACACAAGATATTAGTGAATCACTATCATATATAGAACAATTTTAAACACAGATTCTCGTGATAATTTAAGATCCAAGAGTATTGATTAACATAACTTTGAATAAGGAATTTTATTTTTATGACCATATGATTCCTCTCCCTCTTTTCTTTTATGTTCTGAATGTGACTACCCTTTCTTTCTTTAAGGATAGGGTCAGTTATGTGTGCATAGGTAGAGAAGTTTTCTAGTTACCAAATAATTTCTAATTAGATAATTTTAAGGTTTCCTTATACTAATCTGATTCTAATAACTTGTGCATTGACTTTGACCTTTTAGAGAGTTTTTGTGGTCATGTGGAACCCTTTACAAGTTATTAATAAGTTGCCATGAAATCATCCTAATATGGAAAGATTAGGTTGGCCTCGCGTTAGTCTACTAGCATATTTCAAATCCAATTTCAAATATGTAGTTTTCTCATGGATGAGTTATTAGGTCTACCATATATTAATTGAAAGCTTACGATGTATAGTTTTTAGCCCAATCTGAATCGCAGCAAAATTTCATCTATAGTTCTAGATATAGTCTAAAGAGTACACAAAGGTTCAGCTTGGCAGATTTACTCTAACCAATCCTAATCCTATTAGAATTTTTTATTCAAGTTGGATTCCTTCTACAATTATAATTTGCACTTCATAGCTCAAATGTCTTATCCCAATATGCTCTTTCTAGTCCTTTACTTGAAATTATGCTAAAAATTGATGCGGATCAGCCCAACACCAAGCGTAATCATGCCAACGACCCATTGAAGGTGCCAATTGGGCTAATCACAAGAGCTAGGGCGAAGAAGATTAAAGAAGCATTGAATGAGCTTGTTCAGAACATATGAAGCAAAATGGACCTCGAGGGGCTTGGGACATTTAAGGAGCATGAAGG
>Ga0325403_1004520_pt1 | contig 12946 bp, 6 predicted proteins | sample PopdelMetagenome_19_FD_205665 | JGI IMG/M metagenome (GOLD analysis project Ga0325403, IMG submission 205665) | Populus deltoides microbial communities from Bellville, Georgia, United States - Xylem-PdKOR-R4 | ecosystem: Host-associated > Plants > Phyllosphere > Stem > Wood/Secondary xylem...
TTAAAAAATTGAAAATTTTTATTTTTTTCTTTAATTCAAATTAATATTTTTTATGTTTGTGTATTATTTTGATGTGATGATATAAAAAATCAATGTTAAAAATAAAAAAATATTATCTCAATATATTTTTTTAAAAAATATATTTAAAAAAATAACCATTAAGTAATAATATAATAGCTAGCATATTAGCCCATGCTTCGCAATGGGTCAAAAATATTTTTTTTAAAATGTAAAAATATTTGGGATGGGTTAAAAGCACGAAATGTATTTCAATCATCACTATCTTCAAATAAAGTATTTTCTACAGTAGCACCATGAATAACGCATAGCATAGAAGTGCCAAATACACCAGCAACTAATTTCTTTTCCTTTAATTTTTTTCTTTTAAGATATTTCCAATTTTTTTTCTTTTCTATCATTGAATTTTTTTTTATATTGTAAAGAGAAAATAAATTGATGTGATTTTTTTTAAATTGTACAAAAGTTAGGTGATGATATTTTTTTGTCATTTGAGATTGAGTTGAATTTTCTTTTAAAGCATGTTTGTTTTTGCATTTCAAAAATGTTTTTAAAAAAATTTGAAATTTTTTTATTTTTATTTTTACTTCAAATTAATATTTTTTTATGTTTTTATATTATTTTGATATAATGACAAATCCAAGAAGTTAGACCCAAAGATATTGACTCTAGTTCGGCAACAGACCCAATGCTATTGGATCTGGTTCTACTGCCAAACCTAAAGATATTTAGTCTCGCTCCGCAGCCAGATTCAAGATACTTAAAATCAAGTTTTATATTTTTTTACATTTAAAATAAAAAATTTTATTGACTGGTTGTAAAGTGTGGGCTAATATCCTAGTTTATGTGTAGATTGTGTTTTTTTTTTTGTTTTTACATTTCCAAATATAAAGTGGTCACTTATAATACAAATTCATGTCACACCAATAACAAAAATAAAAGGCTATAATCCATTAAAAAATGATTTATGACTCAATTTATTATTTTATTGTTTTATAATTACTCAAGTCTTTAATATATCATTAATTTCTTAATTATATCTATAATATTTATTATATTCATATTTAATATCTAATTCTTTAAAAGTTTCTATTTAAATTGACATAATTGATAGATTAAGCTATTTATACTAAAAAAATTATATAAAAAAAATTTTATAGATAAATAAAAATAGGGATACAAAACATGTCATTAATCCATTTTATTCAAGCCAACTTTAAGTGACATAGAATTCAAGAATTTAATATCATTTATAAAAAAAGACATATATATATATATATATTAAAACCTTTTACTTATTATTTGTGATTATTAACTTGATTTAAAAAAAAAAACATCTGACCATGCATGTGATGATATTGAAAATATCTCACCAATGTCATATCATTTTGTGATTAAAAACGGTCACTTTGTTTTTAACTTTTTAAATTCAAGTCTTTTAAGCTAACATTTCAAAGAATTTATTAAATTTCTATAAATGTTAAATATTTCAAAGTATAAATTATAAAAACATATTGTAAGGCATGTCAAGAAAATTGTATGCAGGAGTAATAAGATAATTATTGGAAAGGTTATATGTAGAGGATTAAAGAATTATGTGTAAATGCATAATATAAATTGGCTACGAACTTGTTTGGATGTGTTGTATGGAGATATCAAGAAATTCAAATTGAAATATGTGAGTGATAATGATTGTTATGTGAAATTGTAGGAGAAGCTTACAGGGTAAGACTCAACTTCTCAAGAACTTGGACAATAAAAGTTAAGATAAGAGATTTATTCTATTTATCTAATTAAACTTTGTTTGGAAATTGTTAAATTTATTATGGTTAATTGATTGTGTTGTGTATCGTATTATTAATTAAGAGCTTATGCCTTCAAGATAAAAATTGGTATGTGTTGTAATTAAATGCATAGGTGAAAAACACATGATATGATATAAAGTGTGATTGACCATAACAACGATAAATTACTTATAATTAACTTTCGACCACAAAAACATAAATTTCTATGTATGAACTATTATCAATCGTAATGGTTATAATCATGTTTAATTTGTATTTGACCACAATGATAAAAAATTTCCATGTAAGAACTGTTATCGATCATAACTGCAATAATCACATGTAATTCATGTTTGACCATGACATCGAGAAAAAAAAAGTCAATGTCAGAAATATTGTCCGATGATGGGCTATGTTGCGAAACTAGTTATTTAGTAATAGGGCTAGTGCCTAATAGTAGGCTATGTTGTTGAACTAGTTACCTAGTAATGGGACTAGTGCCCGACAATGGACTAGTGGCATCAATTTGTTTGATGACTGGAATATGTAATTCGGTTTAAATGGACTTGTATGAAGTTATTATTGCCTAGATGATCGACTGGATGAATTGTTAACAAAATCTTGGGTGAAACCCAACTGTTAAATAGAAGTGGTAAATTATACTTATGGCATTGAGTGTTGGATTAATAAGAATTTGTGATTGAGTTCATGAAATAAATGTTTTGTTGAATTCTATTCTTGAATTGTGATATAATAAAGTTCCGCGATGGTTCAACCATGAAATTGTTTAGAATGTTTGTGGATAAATAAAAATAATAATATATCTAGGATTTTCAATTATTCATGTTTGGCAAATTATCTGAAATGTGATAAAAATAAGGTTATTATATGAAATTACTCGTGTGATAATGATGTTAGAATTTTATAAAATGTTTAGTATAGGAAATGGCAAGACAACATTTAGATAAATTTTTGGATAAAAGAAACTCAATCGAAATCTCACTAAGTTAGAAAAGTTTCCATTAGAAATAATAAGTCAAGGTAAAGTGCAAGCCTTAAGTCTTTTCGGAAAAAAGTAAAAAATAGTATGCAGGATCATAACTTGGGTTAAAAAATAAATTGAAACGATAAAACCTAGTGATGATAAGTATGGACTACGAGAGATTAAACTAAACAAATAATCGTTAAAAATGTTAAAATAGCAAATCACGTGGTAAGAGAACATGAGTGTTTGGTTAGAATAAATTGAGTATTTTGGAAGCCGAAATGACATAAATATGTTTGGGAGATGAAAAATGACATAATTTAAACATATTATAAATTAAAACACTGGTGTGAACCAGATATGGTCGTGATATACACACACAATCATACAAATTAGATGTGTTTGATAAACCAAATTGTGGCATGAATTAAACATGTTGGGAATAAGAATTTTGATAATGTGATTGCTATAATTAAATAAGCACTATAATGAAATAAAAGTTCATTAAGGATTGAGTGAAATGTACTAAATTGGAATATGACATAGATTGATGTATTTACTAAAAAGTTGATGAAATTAGTTTTGCTTATATCATTGATATATGTGTGTTTAATATGTATTTATTGCAACATACTCTAATATTATAAAAATAAATTATTTTTAGGGTTATTACTGACTTAGATAGAATAATAGACCTTACCTGGCATTTTTTTTGGTTAGGTGAAGATGATGTAATTTTTGAATACATTAAATACCTTTTGTAATATAAATGAAATCAACATTAAAGATGTTTCGTAACTTAATTATTAATCTCTTTTATTGGGGTTGTAATATGACATTAAACCTACTTTAGATTTATTCAATTAATATTGTATGTAATTAGTTCATATATTTTGTTTTTGTCACTTGGTGTAAAATAGCTTATACTATTGTTACACCCGGACATCGTGATGACCGATTAAAAATAAATTTCTTGGAAAAAGAACAGATATCTGACATCTTGTTTTTTAGGGAAAAAAGATCTTGTTTAAGGAGTTGTCACCTAGTACTATGATTACTAGGAACCCTAAATGGTAAAAAAAAAATTATATGGTATGGGACTGGGTACGCGAAATGGAAGATATTATCACCCCTTAAACGTCCTACCTGAAGCAAACTGCATTTCTGGTTTTGTCTTTAATTACTAAGAGTTTGTCTTTGTTCTATTTTTAAGGTCATCCTATAATATTACTGACTCTGGCGTTAGTAAATATTCACCTATGAATATTTTTAACTTTGGCATTGGTAAATATTGTGCAATCCACAAAGTACAGTATTCCTGACCTTGGCGCAATGAAAAAAAAAAGTTTTTTTCAGGGGCTGGATCTAACCCATCCGTACAGGGTTAGATATTTGGCATTTGTAGAAGGCATGCGAGAGAGAAAATTCCAGCCAAAAACCATGAAAAAAAAAAAGTGGCAGAAATCATGCATAAGAAAGAGGGTACTATTTGAACCCATGTCCATGCACAAGGAAGAGGGTACTATTTGTACATAAATGACATCTTTTTTATGTTTTTTTTTTTTATTGTCACAAGAGTGAAACATGTCATTTCACTTTAAATAAAATGACATTGTTTTCACACAAATAAAATGATGTTATTTTAATTTTAATAAAATTTTTATATTTTTAAAAAGATCCTTTAATTTATTTTTTTATTGAATCCATTCCTTGAATCTTTAATTTTTATATTATTTTCATCTAATTTCAATATTTTTTTCTCAATTTCATCTCTAATTAAATTAAAATGGTCATTGCATGTTGTTGCCTTTTTCTAATTCAGTCCTTAGCTCTAAAATTTTTAATTATTTAGCTAATTTCAACCCTTTTCATGACATTTCTTTTTAATTTCATCTCTAATTATTGTTTTTATTTATTATTTGATTGAAATATTTTTCTTTGCTCTCTCTTTTTTCTTTTTTTTTTTAAAGATATTTGAGAGAAGTAAAAAATGATGTGTTTAAAAAGTCAAAACAGAAAATATTAAACAGAAAATGATGTGTTTTCATATTTTTATTTCAAAAATTAATAGATTCCGTGAAAAGGAGGGTATTTAAGTAATAGAAAATTGTTTTTCTTTTTTCTTTTTAGTTTTTTAGTTTTTCAATTTCCTTTTTCAATGGAAAATTAGAAAATATGTTCATTTGTTGAAAATGAAAATAAATAATTTTATAAAAAATAAAATTATATCAAGATTACAAATATTTTTTATAGAAAAATCAAAACCATAATTTATAATTTTCAACTTAATATATTATATTTACAATAATTTAATTATAGAATATTTATTTTATTTTATTCAAAAGAAAAATTATCATGAAAAAGTTATATTGTTAAATTTGTTTTTATTTTTTTAGATGCTGACAGATTTGATGAACCAGCGTTACGCGACAAATCCGGAAAATTTATAAAGACAAATTCAAAATCAAGAAAATATTGAAATATGAAGTTGAGAAAAAAGAAAGGATGAACATAAAAAAAGAGAAATGAAAAAGAAAAAAAAAGAAAGGGTAATTCCCTATTTATATGAATAGTGTAGCAGGTGAGGTGGCAAGCTAATTATTTTTGTTGAATGATGAAATAGAAAAAAATTAAAAAAAATAGAGAAAATGTAAAGGATAAAAAAATTAAATTAAATTAAAAAAACATGCTTTATTGTTCATATAAATAATGAAGTAGGTGAGATAATAAGCTAGTTTTTTTAGATAGTGTTTGATATAGTGAATAATATTATATAGACCGGACGAAACTAGACAAGGCGACACTAAACTAAATAAATAATTGTTTTATTTTATTTAATGTTTAAAGTCTATATGATAACATTTATTTTAGCCCAAAGATTTAAATTTCACAATTTTCTCAACACAATCTAATTTCCGTTTTAATTAATTTCTTTTCGCAGAAGACTCATGGACACTGTTGATAAAAGGATTTGAGCCCGTTTGGCTAAGCGTTTGCGGCAGCGTTTTCATTTAACATTACCAACATATTGTTTGGTTACAAAATGAGCTGCAGTTTTCATGCATGGACCGCACCTTTATTTGCATTCAAAACTCAATTTTACTGAAGCAGAAATTATATGCTTTTCGTTTCCTGTTCATGCAATTGTGTTTATAAACACAGTATAAAGTTGTTCCCATCTTCCTTCCTTGACCAGTGCTTCGGGTATGGATGGATTTTGTCCAGATGAGAAAACCATGAAAACTGTTCTTACCTGGGCGTGGCGCTGCTGGAGGCGTCGAGGGAGACAGATGGGCTAGCCTGCTGAAACCATTTTTCTTCTGTTCAACCACGAGGGCTGTTCTCAATAGTTTTCCTTTTGTTCTTCCCCTAGCCTTCGTAATTGTTGCTACACTTGAAGATGATGATGACGGTGATGGAGGGCTGGCCTACTGAAACCACTTTCCTCTCTTCTGTTTTACCTTTGCTCTTCCCTTAGTCTTTTAGGTGCTCTTCTTGTCTGCGTGGAGAGTGAATTAATTCACTCTCCACTGTTCACAACAGTGGAGAGTGAAGAATTAATTCACTCTCCACTGTTGTGAACAGTGGAGAGTGAAAAAAAAAAGAGTAAAAATACTTAATATTTAATTTTATTTTATTAAAAAAATTAGTGTTTAATATTATTTAATAATACTACATAAATTAGAAGGAGATCACATAAAGGCATGATATTTGCGGAATTTGATCGTAATTTCAATTTTGTTTCTGATGATATTTTACCTGATTTTGTTGTACGCTCAAAAAATCATGGAAACTGTAGTTCTTGTCCGATGAATTTTGTACGTAATGGAATTATAAATAGTTTAATGAAACAATAAAAAATATTTTATATAAAGTATTATTTATTTCATGACATAATAGCAATAGTTAAATCGACAGTATTTAAATTAAAAACCATCAATATTAATATATATTTTTTAAAATTATTTTATAACCTCAATTTCAAAAACTTTCTTAACCAAACACATTAAACTAATTTTTCTTCAACCTCAATTTTAACCACAGTTTTAACTAAACACTTATTTTTTCAAACTAACCTCAACTAAAAATATTTTTTATAAAACAACTTTTTTTATATCACAACCATAACAACTACCATAATACCAAACACACGGGTTAGTATATGGTGCATCGAGGTTTGAGTTTTGATGATGGTGAGAAGAATGCTCGCGAGGTTATTGGTCAGGCGAGGAGATTGAGAGAGTTTGTAATTGGCGGTGGAGGACGAGAGATTTGATTGGTAAGGTTGCAGGTTTGAGGGGTGGTGATGTTAAGTTTGCTCTGGAGAAAGCGGCAATGTAACGGCTGTTGATAGTGTTGTTTAGGAGAAAGGCTGTCTGTTTTGGTGTAATCTTCCGATTAAAATGCCAGTTTATATTCCGATGAAGAATGAGGCTGGTCCAGTCATCATTATTATTATTATTATTATTATTATTATTATGCTTTTAAATTTGGAAGTTGTTAAAATTCAGACAAGGGGAATTTACTGGGTGTTAAACGTTAGTGTTATATTTTATACCAAGGGTGTTATAGTCTTATCTCTTTTAATAAACACAAATTTCTCGGATAAAAATTATTTTTTGTATTATCTAAATATACATTATATAATTTCACAAAAAAATTATATATCGAAACTATTTTTATCAATTATATCAAACACTCCCTTCCCTATTACAGTGTAAGTAAAATTATTTGATATTTTTTTTTAATTACTAATATTATAGTACAATTATATATTACTTGAAAAATACAATAATTTCATCTAGAAAAGAAAATAGATGCTATTGGAACAGTAACCTATGCATCAACATTGTTGGTCATATTAATTGTTTTAGTATAAAAATAAAATATCTAGATGTTGTTAACGTGTTTTTTAATAAAAAAAAATTCATAATAAATTCAAAACTCAATGATCATTAGACAACACTTTTTTTAAATATTAAAATAATAATGTATTTAACAAAAAAACAAATTAAATACTTAGACGAAGACCTATTAAATTAACCTGTGCTAACCTAGGATAACCTACTAATTAAATTCAAAAATCCGAGTAATAAAACCCTAATAATCCTATAAAAAGTAAATAAAAAAACTCATGAAACTCAATTATCAATCAATAAAATGTTACAAGATAAAATTAGAAAAAAAATACTTAATTAAAAAAATAAAAAAACGATTCAAGTCAACTTGGAATAACCTTCCAAACTCGCGATCAAGGTCATGAGAATGAGATAACCCCATGAAAAAAAAATTAAAAATAATTATGAAGCCCAATTCCTCACCAATCCAATATTGAAGGATTGAATTAGAGAATAAAAATTAAATTAAAAAAAATATTGAAGTTAACTTGAGTTGGCCTGTCAAATTCACGACCTAAGTTAGCCAATGAACAATGTACATTGCATGAGTCATCCAAGTGCAACAAACCTTCTCACACTCTGGCTTCTGAGTTACATGCAACAATCACTTCCCTCTATTTCATTCAATTCAGTTCCTTAATACTAATTTCAATTTCAAATTTGATCTCTAAAGCTTCAATTGTTCTAAATTAATGAAATCAAATTGCATTTTGCCAAATCAAGCATCAATCGATCATCAATTTTATTTTATTTTTTTGACATTGTGAGAACCCAACTTGAAGTCAATCAAAGCAAGACACTAAATCAAATCTCATATAAATCCAAGCTATGTTTGTTTCCCGGAATTCACTTTCCGGGAAACCACTTTCCAAACTTTCCTGTGTTTGTTTGATATTAGGAAAGTTGGTCAATGAAAAACACTTTCCAATCAAAGGAAAATTTGGCTTAGTTTCCAGGAAAGTGTTTTCCTGGAAAATTTAGGCGGAAAACACTTTCCGGAAGTAGTGAAAAATTTAGAAACGTCATATTATTTGATGATTATATCAAATTTGAAAAGTATTTTCCAACTTATTTTTCATTACACTACTAAACATCAGAAAATAATTCACTTTTTCAGAATTCACTTTCCTGGAATTCACTTTCCAAAAAGAAACTACTTTCTAGCAAACAAACGGACCCCAATTTGAAAAGATAAAATTAAAAAAAAAACTTGAGTGATAAAAAAAACAATTATGGCACTATTAATTCGATTCAATCGGTGTCTTGATTTACAATTGTTATCTTAAATGTTTCAGTTTTTTTATAATTATAATTTACGTAAGTGATTTAAGAATTATTATGTAGATCGATTGCCTCATTGCACATTTTTCTTATCATTTTACCATTTGTCTACTTCCATAATTTTGACAATCATGAATAATCAAGTATAATTTTCAATAAAGTTAATTATTTTGTTACCTTCAATAAAAAAATATTTTCTATTTACTTCCTAAGAAATACGAAACGAGATTGATTTGTTACTACTAGCAGGATAGATTTGAAGGTGTTGCGGTGAGCAAGACTTTCGAGCTCATTAATTTTGATAATCTTTAACATGCTAAAATAACAATTCCCCGAAAGTATGACATCCAAAAACAACACTCACAATATTGTTCTACATGATAATTGAAATAAAACCAATACATTAGCAGTACCACGTCCATGCCAACAAGAGGGGGAGAAGAAGCGGAGAAAAACAAGGCAGCGCCTTAGCTTAGCCCAATGATCCATGCCGTAAGAGTCACAAAACTGCACTCTTCATGTTCCTCATGAAATGGTAACCATGGCACCCATTCACGGCTTTACGTTTAACATCATAACACAAAGTTGAAATAGGTGATCTAAGGCCATGTCCATCATTGTCATAGTCATCGTCTCTTTCATCAAACCTGTAGCAGATAAGCGATCTTGCACTTGAAAAACCGTAGCTCTTTTTAGATTTTGAATTCATGAAGTTTGATTGTGATGAATAAAATGACGAACAAGATGACGAGGAGGAGGAGGTTGAAGACATTGAAGATGATGGCGACATACGAGTCCTTTTACGGACGAACCTCTGGAATAAAGTGGTCAAGATATTTGGGTTTGCATTATTCTTGTGCATGGAGTTTGATTTTGAAGATGAATGATATGAAGGAGGAGGTGTCAAGGGAGGGATGCAGGTATCAGCAAGCGTCTGCTTTGGAGTACCTGGCCTTGATTCCCACATGAATGGAATTGCACCTGAAGCACCTCCATAATATACCCTGTTCGAAGAATTGGCCATGGAGGATTCTTTGGACATAATCCTTGTGAAGAACTTGTCATTTTGTTTGATTTCAAGTGATTGTTGAGATACTTGCTGCCCATCACTTGGCATTTTGGGGGATTTGCTAGCTAGGTAGGTAGGCAGGCAGGCAGGCTGCTGAAGTTCTTAGGTCTGCAAATCTGAAGGATTCAAGATCCGGGAATGAAGCTGATGATCATAAAGAATGGAATACCTCTCTCTCTCTCTCTCTCTCTCTCTCTCTCTGAATGAGTCTTTGGCAGTGTTAGCAGATTACGGATTAATTAAGGGTGCAGAAGACGGTTGGGGCTCATTAAATACGCCGAGCAAAGAACACGTGTCAGCATTGATTTGTGAAACCTTGTCTCCACATGGTGTCAAGTAACACCAAATGCTTACATCAAAATAATGTTTTGAAAATATATAAATGAAGTGAGACATCCTTATTTATTACATTACATTATATTATTATGAAAAACTTAAAAGAGATTGTTCTTGGAATAATATTTTGTTAGTTTTTATTAATCTTTAATTTTTTTACTTTAATTTTAATTGTTTATATTATATTGACTGAAAATTAAATTTTATAATTTATTTTTTTATAAGTTCTCACGGTGTCAAAACAACATCTCAATATTAGATTGGTGCTAATTAAATTTTATTATTTTTAAAATATTAAAAATAAATGGGCAAAAATTGAAAGTGAGAAAAAAATACATCCCTTTCTTTTTTTTTTCGTATTATGTTGTCAAGGCCTTTTTGGATAAAAAACAATACCTTCATATTTTTTTTCTATTTCTTTTCTGATCATTTTAGTTTGAAAGTTGTACTTTTTAATTCAAAAATTTATTTTGTTCACATCTCAATCCCTGAGTTTGAGAGAAAAGAGAGAAGGTCATCGAAAAATAAAAGCGAGATTACCTTAACAAAAAAAATCAAGTTCGGCATCAAAATATTCCTCTTAAAGATAGTAGTCTCATTTAAGTGTTTTTTACCTTTCATATTGTCAGAAAAAATTAGATTGAGGTTAAAGATAATTTTTTTGATTGAATTTTGTGTTTTTGAATTGATTTGGATTTTTTTAGATGAGGAATGAGTTTATTGAGGTTATTAGAGTTTTTTTAGGTATTTTTAGGAGAAAAAGTCAAAATTTGGTTTTTTGGACTAAAAATCCCAAAATTAATTTTTCATCAACCTCTCTGGTTATTGAAAACTAGGCAAGCATATGACACTTTGTTTGCTTCTTCTTTTTTTTTTATAATAACCCAATTTTGACTCCCTATTATTTTTTAAATAAAGAATTCTACAAAAATTATTTTCAATAAATCCAATCAATTTTAATTATTTTGTTATTTTTCATCACTTTTATTTATTTTTATGTGTCAAGTTAAGTTAGGAATAAAAAAAAAGTTGCACACTTTTTACAATGCTTATAGTATGAAGTCATAAAAAACAATTTTTTCATAGGCTCAGTTTAGTAGTAAGATTGTAAAGAGAATGATATTTTTGAAAAATCTAAATTAGATCAAGTTAGAGGTGATCTTCTCTGTAAAAATTTAAAATTGGTTCAGTTTAGAGATGACCACTCATTTTTATGGGAAAAAAAGAAGAAAATTGGGTAAACTTGAAGACAATCACCCTTTTTTGTAAAAATAAAAAATAAAAATCGGGTCATCTTGGAAACGGCCACTCTCTTTATAAAAAACTAAAATCAAAACACGTTGGATTCAAACAAGTTAAAGGAAACCTTTTGGATTTAAATTTGTTGGAGCCTTGCTAGGATAAAAAATTAAAATGAACCTTGTTAGGTTCAAATTTGCTAGAGTTTTCTAGATTTGAAATTGCTAAGAACCTTGGTGGGTTCAAATGTTTTTAGAGTCTGGTTGGACTCAAACTGGTTGGAGCCTTATTAGGCTCAAAATTGCAATGAACATTGCTACATTTAAATTTGTTAGAGTCTTGTTATACTTAAATTTATTAGAGTTTTTCTAAGCTTAAAATTGCAATGAACCTTGCTGGGTTCAAATTTGCTAGGTTAACATGTGGGCCTTATAAGATCATTGCATAGTAATAAATAAATACTTATTTGTTAGAGATACAAGTCTTTTTTTTTAATTTCTCCATTGATGTGTTTGAGTTTGTTGCTTCCGTCTTGATGTCCTTTAGTTGTTTAAATCACTATTACGCTCATGTCCAAATACACAAATTATCTATTCATTTTTATAATGCTTAAAGAATGGTAGTATTGCCCCCAATTATAATTCTTCCTACTTGTTGTTTTAAGAGACTTTACACCCACTAGTAATGTTTGGAGAGTGTTGATTTTGCCCTTCATCTTGGGATTTAGCTGCACAATTTTATTTTTATTTTTTATTATGAGAATATTGACTTCATATACAACTTGCCTTTTATTTGTGATTTTACTTCCTATTCACTCTTCTGATAGATTTGACACGTTCACCTACCACTTGGAGAGTGACAATTTACTCTCTTCCCAGTTTACTTTGATTTTAGAAGACTTAGCTCCATTTACTGCCGCTCATCTTTAATAATAATAATAAAAAAATAGGGTTGTTAGCTCCACCAATTTCAGTTTGTGAAGTTCTTCTTACTAGCATTTTGTAACAGTGTCAAATGTGCATGGGATGCACACTTCGGCAGGCTGGCCAAAACAGGCCTTGAGGGTGCTGGCAGCCATGCCAACAGGGGAGAAATCGGCAGCGCAGATTTGTGCGGCTGTAGGTTTGTCAAAGGAAAATCGGCAGCGCAGATTGTTGACGAACATTGGCTTGACGATGGACTGTCCAGGCCACGCAGGAAAAATCGTCTGGGGGATAGGCTGACGAGAACTGGGGCTGTCGAGGAATTCGGCAGCGAAGACATTGGCAGCCTGCACGCAGAGGCGAATTCGGCAGCGCAGGTATTGGCAGCCTGCACGCAGATGCGAATTCGGCAA
>Ga0325403_1004524_pt1 | contig 12942 bp, 5 predicted proteins | sample PopdelMetagenome_19_FD_205665 | JGI IMG/M metagenome (GOLD analysis project Ga0325403, IMG submission 205665) | Populus deltoides microbial communities from Bellville, Georgia, United States - Xylem-PdKOR-R4 | ecosystem: Host-associated > Plants > Phyllosphere > Stem > Wood/Secondary xylem...
CAAATATTTGTTTTAATTATCATATAATTAAATAAAAATTTGCTTTAAAAATTACCCTAAGACATCTCGCAAGTATAAACACCAGGTATCATGCGATACAAGGGGGCGATTAACTTTTCCTTTTTTTATTTCTTTAAAGAAAGAACACATGTACAAAAAAGAAAGTCCAGGAATGAAGAAACTTCCTTGTCATAAAACCAGCTATTTAAAGTTGAATCTATGCACAAGTTCACTACAAAAGAAACATCCACCAGAAAGTAAAGCTTACCCAACACCTATGGAATCAACATGTTCAAAGGAGACCACAAAGATTCAAAAGAATTACATGCTATACTAAGAGTACATTTTTGCGTTCAAAAAACATTTTTTAAACAAATTAATTTTTATAATTTTATATCATTTTAATATACTGATGTTAAAAAAAAATATTTTAAAACATATATAAGCAAAAATACACTTCGAAAAACAACCGTTGCTACCTAAATAACTAGCTTGGAAAAGCTCAAATTATAAGGTGGATTTTCAAACATCGGCACAACCCAGAGACAGAGCTTGCTTCACAGGGCAGAACAAAGGGCAGTTTAGGAAAAAGCTAATCAACTCACAAGCTTCATCTGTTAAGAGAAAAATGGACAAGCAACACTCTCATAGTTGAGCAGCTGTGACATTTTCTAGCAAGCAGTCAAGGAAGAAGCATTGGAAAATTTAATTTAATAAGCAGTGGGGAGTTGAGCTTCAACATCTGCAAACTTCAATGCATGCATCTAGGGAGATGAAGATACAATAAGATGCAATATTCTCTGGAAAGCACACTATAGTTTGCCAGTGACAAAACACACACCATGCTGCTGAAAAAACGAGCACTTTGATCCCTAGAAATGACTAAGACAAGCATCAATTGCAGATTTTGGGCGGTCACTAAGCATAATTAGAGCCCATCTAATCTGTAGTCCAACAAGAATTAGGATATACCAGATGAGTGTGCAGACTCAAATTAATCCCTAGAAATGCAGAACATCACATTAAGTGTATGGCAAACAATTACAGCCAGATTTAACGGCAATTCAAACACATTTTCTTAAGCCTCAATAAAATCCACATGACATTCAATTAAACTGATTAAGAATATGCTTAGTAATTAAGACAAAAACAAGTACTTGTAAAACCAAACACAGCCTATCATTAAGCCTTCAAAAACAAAAACCTCATGATGAATCAGTCCACGCTCTGCATGATATCCTCAGCAGTGAACTTGGTCCCCTTATCCTTATCACCAACAGCACGCCCCTTAGCCTTGCGATCCAGCAGGGACTTCCTGTCCTTATCAAGTCTGAGCTTAGTAATCACCACCTTCGAAGGGTTAATCCCCACGTTAACAGTGGAGCCATTAACCTTTTCCCTTGTAATCCTCTCGACATGAATAACCCATTTTCTCCTATAAACCTGGACAACCTTCCCTTCCCTTCCCTTGTATGTCCCACGAACAACTTGGATCTCATCGTCTTTTCGGATAGGCATGGATCTCACGTTGTATTTCTGACGGAGGTCAGTGGAAAGGGGTGCGCTCATGAGGATACGACGCACGGAGGATGGCGCCGAGAAGTGGGCCTTACGGTTCTTCCGGCGGGAGGAGGAGACTCTTGGGTTGTACTTCATTGTGGTAGCTGTGGTGATTGAGACTGCGGCTAGGGTTTGTGTTTGATATGGGTCTCGAGGAGAAAATGGGAGTGGTTTTGTAGTTAAAGGAGAAGCTAGGGTTCTTGGATGGTCTGGGATTTTGTCAGGGAATAGAATGTATTTGGGCCTGGGCCTGATGAGATTTGAGCTGGGCTACTTTTCATCTCTTACTAACATCATCAACATGGTTGGTGTTTATTTTGTGTTTATGATATCATGTATCGGAGGATACATCCATGCTTTGGAATATTTGTTTTTGTAGTGAGAGAAATGATTTAAAAGATAGAGTTATGTTTTTTTTTTTACTAATTCATTTAATTTGGATTAATTTAGGTTATTTTTTGTTTTTTTTTATAAGATTATTTTGATCTTATGACTCGGGTCATGAGTTTGGTGTGTTAACTGAGGTTATCTCGAGTAATGTTTTTGTTTTTTAATTTATTTTAAAAAAAAATTACCTTTCAATGTTGAGTTAATTGAGAATTGGATTTTATAATTTATTTTAATTTAATTTTTATGGGGTCACCCTTATCTTATGACCCGAGTCACGGTTTAGTTGGTTAATCGAGTTTATTTAAGTCATTTTTTTGTCTATTTTTTAATTGAATTCCTTTTTCAATTTCATCATTTAACAATATGTTAATTGAGAATTAGACCTCATAATTTGTTTAGATTTTCTTTCTGTGAGATTATAATGGTTTTATAACCATGATTGTAGATTTGGAAGGTTAACTCCGATTGACCTGGGTGGATCCAATAAGTAATCATTTCAATATTTTTTAAAAGTTGTCATCTTGAATTTTTTTTAGTAAAGTTATTTTTTTATGAGCCATCCGGATTGTCTTTGTATCCGTCAAGTTGACTAGGTCAACACGCACATGAATTTTCTTTTCCACTAGAGAAAAAAGTTAACAATGCTTTAACATTTTTTTATGTTAAAAAAATTGATCGGACATGCAACATAATGCCACAAATAATCTAGTTACTTTCCAAAACCGAGCACTTATCACAATGAGATATCTCTTTTGTTGACTAGGCAATTTTCAACAAGTCCTTCTAAATTTGGAAATCAAGAAGCAAATTTTCAGAATTCCAACATGATTCATTTAGAACTAAAGTTGAATGATCGAAGTCTTTGACAATGCAAACTCAACCTTAAAATGGGTGTTCCCTGTCCAAATTGTCTTGCATTGATGAATTTCTGAAAACATTCTATTGTTGTGTATCCTTGCATAATAGACTTAATAATGTTACTTTAGATTATAGTGCTCTACAATTGACTATTTAAATTAAATTTGCTTATAAATTGAATTGAATTCACCATGTAATTTGATTTCAAACAGGTTGTTAGCCCCATGGTTTTTTAACCAAAGACTTATAGATATCCTTAATTATTGCTTCTAAAAGATGATTTTTAGTGACAATAAGTTGCATGTGTTATGACGAGGAGCTTTTTGATGTTATTAAACACGGTCAAGCTTAAAAAGTCATTGTGATGACCTATCAGCTATGTCATTATTTTGGGTCAAGTTTCAAAGCAAACATTATAGGAGTTGACCAATTACAGCCTAATCAACTTGGCAGGTGCATCCACAAATTAATCGATCTAGTAAAAACCTAGCTTGACTTTTTTTTAAGAAAAAAATATTTTAAAATCATGTTGATTTAATTTTCTTTCTTAATAAATATTGAGACGATGACAATTTTGATCAAACTGGTCAAACTACATAAACCTGCCCAACCAATGGCCTAGGATGACCCAAGATGAGTTTAATAACCTTGCTCTCTATAACCTATTTTTTATTTAATTAAATAATTATAAGAACAAACATTTACAGGAAGACAACAAATAAAATTATTGAGGAAAAATATATTTTTCTCATCTAATTTTTTTTTTCTAATTCATGTATTTTTTTACAACAAAAATTTTAATGAAAAAACGAGAAAAAAGATATTATATTCCCATTCAATATTAATGAGTAAATTATCATAAGAACTTTGCATATCATGTTGATATATAATTATTCATAAAAGCAATCAAAGTATCATCATAAAAAATTCTTAATCTTCTTAAAAACAACATCATAATTTTTATATCGGGAGCATTTTTTTAATAAAAGGCAGAAAAAATAAAAAGAAAAGATTTTTCAAAAAATTCAGCCATTTGAAATAGTAGAGAAAATGTATTTATCCAATCTAAACTTTATTTTCTTAAAATGAATGTTTTTAACAAAAAAAAAAAAAGAAGAAGAAGCAATTCTCAGTTGTTTTAACAAAAACATGTTTTTTAATTGCGAGCATTATTTTATAAACAAAAATTCATCATGATCTTAAAAGTAAATTAAAAAAATATTAAAATAACATCTTAGTATTTTGTATGTGATTGAAGAAAAAATGAATAAATTAGATAAAACTATGTATAAAATCTATTACCAAAATTGTAAAACATAAATTTTATTTAATTGAATTCTTGGGCTTTCTTTTTCATATTAGGTATATAATAATTAAAAACAGTTGTTAAAATTCCTTTAAAAACTTATAATATTATTTGAGAATCGTTGCAAAAATGAATTGTCATAACCCAATTTTTGATTTTTTTTATTATTTTAATTATTTTATTTACTAAAAAAAATGATGAAAAATAAGTAAAAATAAAATAAATAAAGAATGAATTAAAATTTGAAAATGATGAAAAACAAGTAAAAATAAAATAAATGAAGAATGAATTAAAATTTGGGTTAAGGGCAACATGATTGGAAGTTTTGGGGTTTAATTAAACTTTGGAATTAATCTAATTAATCCAATCAAGGGTTTAATTGGAGAATTGATAATTTTTGAGACTTAATTAAGCTTGAAATTAATTTAATTAATCCAATCAAGGTTTTAATTGGAAAAATTGATAAGTTTTGAGACTTAATTAAGCTTGAAATTAATTTAATTAATCCAATCAAGGTTTTAATTGGAAAAATTGATAAGTTTTGAGACTTAATTAAGCTTGAAATTAATTTAATTAATCCAATCAAGGTTTTAATTGGAGAATTGGTAAGTTTCGAGACTTAATTAAACTTGGAATTAATTTAATTAACCCAATCAAGGATTTAATTGGAGAATTGATAAGTTTTAGACTTAATTGGACTTTGGATTTAATTAAATTACTGAAATCAGGGACTTAATTGAAGAAATAGCAAAGTTTGGGGTTAATTGGGGGTCTAAATTGCGAAATTAAAATCCAAGGACTACATTGAAAAAGGGGCGCAAATGCAGGGGGCCAATTACAGTTTAAACCAGGGGTTTAATTACAAGACTTTCAAAACTGCATGGATCAAAACGAAAAATGGCTAAACGACGTCGTTTTGAAGACGCTGTTCATCTTCTTCTCCTTTAAGCCTGTGACCGTTTTCTACAGTGAAGGAGGCCGAACGTTGCAGCAGTAATCATCGTCTGTTAGCTTCAGTTATGGGCGCCTTAATGGTGGCCGACCGTTGACCTACCGTCTGTTATCAACTCGCCGAGCCCTATATAAACCGAGCAGCACCGAAGAACAAGGCTGGTAGAGAGAGTGATAGAAAAAGAAATAGAGGAGGGAGAGAAGAAAGAAACCCAAAACACAAAGACACCAGTTGTATTTTTTAAGTATTTTTGGAACCCCATACCGAAAACGAGCTTCTCCTCACCAACACCGGCCTAAAACTACGAAAACAAAAATGAACCGAGAGAGAGTTGGGAGAACTTGAAAAACAGAGCACGGGGATAATTTTTCAGACGAAGGCAGAGGAAACAGAGGGCAGAAAGGCAGAGGTTGAAGGAGAGATTCTAGCTTATTATTGACGAACGCCACCACTGATTGCCGCCCGACACGCTAGCACTCCGGCGAAGCAAACTGCAACAAGGTAGGCTTCCTCTGTTTTCATCGTTTTTTTTTGGAAGTTCAGTGCATTAGGCACTGTGCCAAGGTAATTAATTACCTTGGCACAACGCCATGCACGCATGAAGCTAGTTCATGCGTGCTGTGGCCTAGCCAGGTCACTAGCTTGGGTCAGTGATTGGGCTAGGCCGGCTGGGCTTAGTCCAGCCCATATAGGCTGAACTGGGCCCAGCCCAAAAAACAATAAAAAAATTAAAAAATTAAAAAAAAGGAGAAAAAGAAAAAATAGAAAAAATATGTTTAAGCATGAATAAAAATAATATAAATTTACCGGATTATTCACCAACGCTAGAGTCGGGATTAAAATACTGGTTTAAGTTTATATTATTCTTATTCATTATATTTTATTTTATTTATCAAGAAAAAAAATATATGTGCATGTATGAAAAATAAATTGATTTATTTATTCACTGACGCCAGAGTCAGGAATAAAAAACATTGATTTAATTTTATTTATTTTTTATTTATTTTTTTCTTTCATTTACATAAGAAATATAAAAAATATATGGATGCGTAATAAAATGAATTTAATTTATTTGTTTATTCACTAGCGTTAGAGTCAGGAATAAAAAAATATATTAATCTAAATTTATTTTTATGGCTACGTAATAGTTACCAACGCCAGAGTTGGAATTATCCGTAGTCAAATATTCACTGACACCAGAGTCAGGAATATTATGAATAAATCATCAAAACGTAAACCAATAAAAAAAAAATTTAGCATTTTAAGACAAAAAACAGCAATGTAGTTTGCCTTAGGCAAAACGTTTAAGGGGTGATAATATCTTTTCTTTTACGTAATCAGTCCCGAACCATAGAATCTCTGTTGACCAGTTAAGGTTCCTAGTGACCATAATACTAGGTGGCGACTCCTCAAACAATACATTTTTCCTAAAAGAACAAGATGCTAGGAATCTAATCTTTTTCCATAATTCAAGAGAATTATTTTTTAGGGCCACCGCGATGTCGGATGCAACATGAATAATAATTAAAATATCATACGAAGTTTTTTTATAATGAATTTAAATTCAAATCCAAAAAAATGAAAAAAAAATAAAAGTGCTAGGTCAGGGCTAGGGCTATGCGCCTAACCTAACAAAAGAAGGGCATAAATGCTTGGGCTTGTAAGGCTAGGCCCACGTATTTGACCTTTTTTTATGCCTTTTTTGAAAAAAATAGTTGACAATAATAATAAGTCATTTGCTTGCTTAGATTTCGATCGCTGAAGAGGTGTTCAAAAAATCAGGTTTCAGTTTTTTTATTAAAAAATATTTTTTAACATATTTTCACCTCAAAACACCCAATAAACATTCTTGGTACCTTAATAAACACATTTATCAACTCAAAACACCTCTAACGATCTAAGACCTCAAACCTTAACTAAAGGTTATATACTCTATAACAACAATTAACACCACACAAAGAAAAGAATAGGCTTATGAATAAAGAGAGAGAGTTGTATGTAAACCCCAGGGTAAATCCATAAGGATTGCGAAGTAAATAATATGCTAAACATGTAAATTAACTATTTACACTAAGAGGATGATAATAGATTTTGGGAATTTAAAATAAAATATTTATGTATTACATCAAAAATAAAAATATGAAAAATGACTGAAAAATAAAAAATACATAAATGCAAATAAAAACTAAATAAAAGTAATATATCAGAAAAGAAATGTTATGAGATAAAGTTTAATGAATTTTGATATTACTCAGGTCAAATTTGGTATAAATAAGTATTGGGATATGAAAAATATTACTTGTAAAACATAAAAGGTATAAAATAAAGGACATAGTGGAAATTAACAAAACTTATCCCTATGTGTGTGTGTGTGGTCGGCCCTTTAAAAGCAAAAGGAGAATGAAAACTCTTTATTTTTGGAAGCAATATTTTCCCTTTGTAAGGTTCATATAGAGATGGAAGTGTTTTTTATGGTTTTTGATAAGGATAAGAATGAAGCTTTGTCTCTTTATATTTATCAAGGATGCAAATGATTTTTTTTTAATTTCAGAGAATGTAGGGGTTGCCCTGTAGCATTTACATTATTCATTTTAGAGTCCAACCAAAGTTTAGTAATTTTTCCATTTTATTTTGGAACCCCTATTTCAAGTTCTTCTAATGAGGAAGAACATGAGACCTTATCCCTTAAAAAGACTCTAGTCCAGCCCTCTAAACTTCAAAGGACAAAGAAAAAAGATAAAGTGGTGTCTGGTTCCTCTAAACTTGTAGCATTGTCTGGAAAACCTAACTGTTTCATTTTCTCTAGTGTTGAGATGACTTACATAAACAACTTTTCTAATAAGAATGTACTATGTGAAAGAGAAGTTTCGGCAAGTGGTCTTTCTGACCCCTCACTTGCATTCATAAAGGACATTTTTAAGAAAATACAATAAGGTAAACTGATTGAAAGAGCACCTACTTCATATGTTGAAGTTGTTAAGGAGTTTAGTGCAAATTATGAGTCTTTTAATCTTAATGACCACTCTATTACTTCTACTATTAGAGGTCAAAACCTTTAGTTATCTCTAGTTGTCCTTAGAAAGTTATATGAGCTACTTGAAATCAAAGATCCCGACTTTCCTTATAAAAGAATAAGAGCCTCTTCCAAGACTCAAATGAGTGATCTATTTGTTAGCCCTACAAGATCAAAATGGTTTTCTAAAAAATATAGACTACTTATACATATTATGCTAACTTCTTGCCATCTGTTGGCAAAAATTGTTCTAACAAATCCCTAGCCTATTACAAGACATATTGAGTTGACAGAGGAAAAAGCTCAGTTCATATATGTTATTGATACTAATGCTCCTATCGACCTAGCCACTCATTTTATTGTTGTCATACAAAAAGCTGCAACTGAAAGGAAATGAGTCTGCCTTTTAGAGGGTTGATAATTAGGTTTGCAATCATGGCCAAAGTACCCTTGCATGACAATGAGCTAATAACTAAGATGTATGGAAAAATCTTAATTGTAACTGTTTTTAATTTGAAGTTATAGTCAATAAAAAAAATCACATCTTGAAGAGTCTACCTTTTTTTAGCCAAAAAATTCTCAAACCAGCCCCTTACTCCCTTTTATAATAGAACAATTGCAAGTACTATCAAATAAGTTTGATAGTTTTACTGGTAAGTAGGAACAAAAGATTGATGTAGTTGATAAGTTGCTAATAGATATGCAACAAGATATTGTACAAGTTTATGAAAGACTTATTCAACTCAGGTTGGACGTCGAACATGTGCATCAAACTATTCTTGGTAAAGATAAGGAATAAGATTAGTGCCAAAACAAGAGGGAGATAAGGATGCATGCAAGGGAAAGGAAAGAAAGAAAACAACTAAACCAAGCCAGCCAACCCTATAGTTTTTTTTTAAAAAGAATAATTGAATATTGTTATTTTTACAAAGAATCCTCTATGTTGAATACTTGAAGCGTTTGGAACTTGAGCATATAATTGTATAACAGTATCTGATACAAAATAGTTTTTGAAAAGATTATGAACTATTAGGATGCAACATGTGAAGTTTTTAAGTTATGAATTGTTTTTCATGAAACATGTTAGGAACTTATAGGATATTTGATTAATACTTAAAAGTGTATTTTTATCAAGGTTTTATATCATCATTTTACACTTGAAGTATCAATAACTCCTTAACTAGAGCATGTTTTATAATAACAAGTCTGATAATATAAGATACCTTTAATTTATGGTAAATGTTCATTTTAAATGCAGGTCTATCATATAAATCAAAGGATTGATTGATGAGTTTAACTACTTAAATTAAAAAGACAAAGAGAGGGCTAAGCTTAGAAATGAGATGCTGGTTGAATTCAAATTGGAACACCATTTGATTATTGGATCATAACTAGAGCCGTAAAACTTGGATTTAGGTCTGGTTTATATGAATAGAAAGCTAAGACATAGGCCTAAAACGTTCATGAAGAGTCCAAATTCAAAAGGATCATTTTCAAGTTCAAATTGTAGCAACAACAGAGAAGTCGGAATTTGTCTTACAGCCCAGACACTGTTTAGTGTTCAGCCTATATATCGAGTTCTAAAAGTCAAAATGACCTCATTCTTGTTTTGTTGGAAAGCTGAGATAATTTCCCAGAACTTTCATGAAGACTATCTATTCAAATTCTGATATTAACAATGGCGTTTTCTGCAGACAAGAAGATAAGGATTGTTACCAGGTCAAGAGGTGGCCACCTACTCAATAATTAGTCATCAAATCAATAGTTCTGAATTTTAGCCTATAAAAGGAGGCATTTGCCATGTATTTAGGCATTTTGGTTGTTCAGATCAAGATCTTACTCTTACTCTCTTTCTTTGTATTTTGTAACGTTCAAGTTTTGTTCTATGTTATATTTTTCTTAATATCTTGTTTATGTTTTTTATTTCCTTTACTATACTTATATAATTATGTTCTTATCTTGTTTATCTATGTTTCTCTTATTCATAATGTTCAGCTAAGTTTATTATGTCAAGGTGACAAGGTTACACTAATGGTATAAGAATAAGTATAGTATAAACTCAACATGGACTTTAATGTTTGATACTAACATGTTTTGTATTTATTATCTTACTCTCTTAATACCTTACTTGATAAATGGTTAATCTAGATTTGTGTTGAACAACCCTTGGTACAACAATACTTAGCACTTTCATAGCCAACTGTATGGTATAATCGACACCTAAGCTATGAAAGGAACTTGATTTGTTGTTAACATAAGTTATCACCATGAATACCTGATAATATTTACAAGTATTGGCATTACTCGAATAAGATAATTAATGTAATCATGTTAATAATTTATAATCCGATTGGAATCTCATTTGTGTGTGGTTTCAGTCAAGTAATAAAAAGAGCTTATACTATACTTGTTTGAAATATCATTAGTGGATTCTCTAACCTTGACAATTATTTTATTCTTGTTTAATCCTTACATCAATATCACATCTCGAAAGTTCTCTTCATCTCCTTTTCATTTATTGTTTATAATTTTATATAGTTCACCTCCTTATGGTTCGACCCCGGTCTTACCGGGTTATTTATTATTTTGACACTCTTACACTTGGGAGAAGATATCAACTCTTTGATTGTGTCAATATTGTTGCATACATATTATTAACTATTCTCATACTAAATAACATTGTTTCAATTGTGCTTGCATGAATACCTTAATAAAATATCTATTTATATCAAACTATCTGAACTACTTGCATGAAAATTCATTCTTATTATTTTTTTCACAAATTAAAAAAAAATATAAATGCTAAAATTATTGGCTTTGATTAGTGAAGGATTATTTACGATGAAATTATTTAGATTGTTTATCCAAATTAGATAAAGAATCAGTCAGGTTTATCTTATAGGATATAGCATGATTATTTTTATAATTATATTGATTGTAAGTTCAGATATAAGATAAATATAAGTTATCCGAAGATAACTGTCAGAGAAGTGCATGTTTTTGTGAAACATAAATAATAGTCTGTTAAAAATGTAATTAATAAACTAGAAACTTGAAGATAATGTTCTTATCCTTATCACATGGATGTGTATATAAAGAAGGATAATCTGAAGCATTAAGAAGGCAAGAGTAACACTGGCAATAGAGCAATAGTGCCCAACCAACTAAGGAGTTACATAGAGTTTCACAGCATATACTCTTGATACACAAATGAGTGTGAAGAAAATTCTCAAGGAGAATTGTTCGCTAAATAGTTAGAAGACCTGTAAACTCCTAAGGGAAATTCCTGTGTTACTATGTTAGCAACTGAATGTTCCAATTAGGATGACAATAGTTTTAAGATCTTTAAGTGTTTTAGCAAGCTACTACAGTAGAAAACAAAACAGAGTGTTTGTCTTGACAAGTAAAGTATTATAGTTACAAAGGATTTGTAGTCATAAATACTCATCTTGCAGTCTTCTAAACTACTGTCTTGGGTTTGGCTGTTCTAGAGGGTTTTTTTATATAATCTTTTAAAGAGTTTTTCATAAGGTTTTTCCTTCATGATCAAATAACTTGTCATACTTATATTTGTTTGGTTTCTAATCAATTTTTGAAAAGTGTTAACAAGTTGCTTCTTAACATATAAAAAACAAAAAAGGGATAGTAAAAAATGTTTGCGAGAATTAAAATGCAAAAAAAATAAAGGAAAATTGCAAATTAATTATAAATTATCAAGCTTTAGACAAAAACTATTTAGATTTTGAAACAAACATCTCAATTTAATAAATGGTAGAAATAATTCAAACTAGTCTATAATAGTTGAATAATACATATGGCAAAATCACATGACAAAACCTGTGTGTGGGTGTGAATACGATGTTCTAAACTTCAAAATTCTTTCTATTTTCAAATTCTAGCTAGCAGTCATATTCACAAACCAAAGGTAGAAGGATGCTGTTGGTCCAAGCTGCCAAAATAATGTAATTCCATAAGTTCATCTGTGAAAGGAGGCTTGGATGGTGAACTCAATTCAACATCCTTTTTCCTAAGCATTTGAACTACTTCTGTCGTCGTCGGCCGCAAATTTGGTGACTCTTGAGTACATAATAGACCAATCTGAACAACTCTTTCGATTTCTTCAGCATCTTCAATCGTCATACTTGTATCAATGATCTCTTGTACCGTGTTTGATTGGAAATGCTTCCATGCCTGTTATAAAGGGAAAAACAAAGGAGGTTGGTTGAAAGCAAGCAAGCAAGCGCGCATGAACTGTAATATATTGACATGCATTTTTACCATGTGGACATAATAAATGCATAGTACTTCTACTATATAGGCAACAAGAAGGTGAAAGGAATTTTACACAGGTAACTAGAGTTTCATATGTTTTCTCGGATTGATATTTGTTGTTTTGTACTCCAGTAATCATTTCGATGACGAGAACTCCAAAGCTATAGACATCCACCTTCTCAGTTAACCTTCCCTTGGCAATATATTCTGGAGCCATGTACCCCCTTTACGCCAAGACATCAAAAAGAGTGATAATTTTTTGATTAGGACAATGTGAGTTTGCATAGACACCTTTAAGAAGAAAAAGGTTAATGGAAATATCAGTGCTTATGCTTACAGTGTTCCAGCAATGGCAGTGTTGACGAGGGATTGGTCACAGGAATAAAATCTTGCTAGTCCGAAATCTGAGATTTTTGGTCGATGTCTCAAGTCTAGTAAGACATTACTTGCTTTGATGTCTCTATGAATGATCCGCACTTGACAATACTTGTGGAGGTACTCCAAACCTTTAGCTGTTCCTTCGATAATTAGAAATCTCCTTTTCCAATCAAGTTCTTTCTTCTTTGCTGGATCTTGCTTCCGTGGGTGTTT
>Ga0325403_1004528_pt1 | contig 12936 bp, 6 predicted proteins | sample PopdelMetagenome_19_FD_205665 | JGI IMG/M metagenome (GOLD analysis project Ga0325403, IMG submission 205665) | Populus deltoides microbial communities from Bellville, Georgia, United States - Xylem-PdKOR-R4 | ecosystem: Host-associated > Plants > Phyllosphere > Stem > Wood/Secondary xylem...
CCCGTCTCTCCGTTTTTCAAAGTTAATAGAATATACTCGTCTGCTTACAGTAGCTAATAGCTAGGAATTGTAGGTTAGGGTTCCGGACATTGGCTCTATAGAGTCAGTTCTCTTTATAGCTAGTTAGCTAGGCCAAAAATCAAATTATAAGTACCATATATATTTAATTCTATAATATATTTGTCACCTCAGTAATTGATTAATTCAATTCGCTTTCATTTATTTCGTACATGAATGCTAGGCAAGCTTTGCCTTTGGTGCACAAAAATTGGCTTTTGACTCACTGTTCTATAGGAACAATGTTGTAGCAATAATTAAGCAATAATGATAATATCCAATTTCAAAGAGGACAAAAGGGCACCCAACCATCCACTTAAATTGAATCGATCATTCCATCATGATAATGACCAAGGGATTTGTATCATATCCTCAAGGTAACTGAGGGCCTGAGGGGCAGCTAGCTGCATGCTCCCAGACCGTGCATTGACACAGATATTGACACTACCCCAAGAAATGAATTTAATCTATAATATGAGAGAGAGAGAGAGAGAGAGAGAGAGAGAGAGAGAGAGAGAGAGAGAAGGAGGGGTAATTCCAAAAATGATGCGCAGTAACTCTCTTAGCAAAAGTGTAACTTCATTGCATTACAGTATAAATAAAAAATATCTGGTAATTTTACTGTATATCACCTTATAATAAACTATTCATTTTAATAGTTTTTTTTTCTAAATTTATATATTTTTTTAATTTTATATTTCAACTAAAAATTAAGCTTTATAATTTATTATGATTTGCTTTATATATGATTAGTTTGATCTTATGACTTGTATCATAGTTTTAACGGGTTAATTCGGTAGACTCAAGATTTTTTTAAATGACATTATTTTTTTTATTTCATCATTCAATATTGAATTGATTGAGAATTAGGTTTTTTATTTATTTGAGTTTATTTTTATAAGATTATCTCAGTCTTATAACTCAAATAACGGATTTAATGAGTTAACCCAATTGATTCAAGTTTCTCTTTATCTTTTTATAATGGTATTTTTTGTAATTCATCTTTCAGCAAGGAGTTGATTATGAATTAAGCTTTGTGATTTATTTTTATTTTTTTATGAGGTTATCCCGGTTTTATGACTCGGGTCACGTGTTTTGTGGGTTAACCTTGGTAGACTTAAGTCGTTTTATTGTATCCTGTTTCTAGATTGATTTTTTTTATAAAAAAAATCAATGTTTAACAATGAATTTATTGAAAATTGAGCTTCATACTTTGTTTTGATTTGCTTTTTATCAGATTATGATAATCTCCTGACTTTAGTCGCATGTTTGACAAGTTAATCCAATTTGACACAGGTTATTTTTTTGTTTTTTCTATGAGATTATCCTGATCTTATAACCCGAGTCACAATTTTGACATATTAACTAATGTCAATTTTTTTGTTATTTTTTAATTAGTTTTTTTCAATTATATTCTTCAATAATGGGTTGATTGGGAATTGAGTTTCATAATTTGTTTTGATTTGTTTTATATGGAGTTAACATGGTTTCATGATCCAAGTTGAGGATTTGGCAAATTAACCCGGGTTGACCCGGATCGATTCAATATTATATTATCATTTCAAACTTATTTTAAAAAAATATACTATCTACAAGTTTTGTGAATCAAACTATGTTTTTATTGGTCATTCGAGTTTTTCTTAGACCCATCAAATTGATAAGGTTACATCGAGTTAGTCTCCACATTGTTAAAAAAATTACTAGAAAAATGTTTGCAATTCTAGGATGCTTTTTTTTTTGTATGTATAACAAAAATTTGATCCCACCCACGCCATATCGCGGGATAACGATCTAATTCTAGCTATACCACAACCAATACTCATATGTTAACATAAAGGAAGGACAACCATAACATATAATCAAACAAGGGAGCAAACATATGTATTGAACTCTATGAAATACATGCATGTGATGGAGAACTAGAAATAGATGGGGATGTAAGAAATGTGGTGAACATTTGAGGGGAGAGCAAAAATGTACAAAATAAGAGACAATTCACGATCTATACATAAATATTGTGCCTATGTCAAATAGTACAAAAGGCATATAAATTAATATATGTAGAAAAGGAGAGAAAAAAAGAGAAATCATAAAGGGTTGTTAGGTCAAGAGAGAAAATGTAGACAAAGAAAAGGTCGAGGGAGGCAGGAGGAGGAGAGGGGCAGTTCGGATTTAGAGCAAGTGTGAAAGGCACGAGACAGAAGGAGAACAATAAATGAGAGGTAAAGGAAGGGTGATGAGGCATATGATAACCCTCATGATCGTCACGTCGTTTTTCATTTGCTACTCCCGATAATCCTCCCAGAATTCCACGCTTCCCTTCCTCATCTTCTTTCTCTCTCTCTCTCTCTCTCTCAACTTTTTTTTGCTTTTGTCCTCTCCTATTACTACTACTACTAGAGTATTGTATACTTACTTTCTCACACTTGAAAAAACACAAGACTTGTCTTTCTATTTCTCACTCTAGCTAAGATACAGCCTAGTCAACTTCATGTCTTGCCCTCACTTTTGTTTTTGTTCCATAATAAACCAACACATATAACACCCATTTCTTTACCTATCTCTTTGTAGATGTAGATTTGTAGTGATCAATCCACATCTCTTTAAAGTCCGGAAACTCAAATTCTGCTTCAATCTTTAACCCTTTTAAAATAAATAAAATAATAAAAATTAATCACTACTTCTCTATATTTCTTGCTCAGCAGCTTACCCCCAACATTTTCAACTAGGGCAACACCTTTTACTATAAATGAATAACATCTATTACCTATGTCGTAAAGGTAGGGGCAACATTTTTTGAGTCACCTTCTAGCTAGCTCCATACTATTCCCTTGCATGCTCCTTTCCTGTTCCTGCTAAACCATGACCATTTTTTTCAGCCCAATTATTTCAACACACATTTCCCTGTGAGGAAAAAAAGGAGTGGGAGGGATCTACAAAAGAATCTACTTTAGTACTCCTCTTCTTCTGGTTTCACTATATATCCAGTTCTGTCGCTAAAACTTTCCATTCTGTTCTCTTTAACCCTTCTCTTATTTGTCCTTCAAGCTTGTTTATACGAAAATGTGGATGATGGGTTATAATGATGGTGGTGAATTCAACATATCAGATTCTTTCAATGGCAGGAAGCTTAGGCCACTAGTTCCAAGGCCAATACCCTCTACAAACAACACTCCAACTGCATCTAGTCCTCCTTGCCTTGGCAGTCGCCTTCATAACACCGATTTCTTTGCACTCAATCAGTATCATCTGGGTATGCATCTTTCTTTTCTTTTCTCTCTCTCCCTCTGTATGTCTGTCTGTCTATTCAGGTGGGAGTTACTACTTGAATGTAAATAAATTATAGCCCTTCATGTTTGCTTTTGTAGCAAGTATGGCTGATCAAAACAAAAGAGAATTCAACACACAGCCAGTTGTAATGAGCTCAAGATGGAATCCAACACCGGAGCAGTTAAGGACCCTTGAAGATTTGTATCGAAGAGGGACTAGAACACCCTCAACTGACCAAATTCAAGACATAACCGCACAGCTTCGTAGATATGGAAGGATTGAAGGAAAGAATGTGTTTTACTGGTTTCAAAACCACAAGGCAAGAGAAAGGCAAAAGCGTCGACGTCAAATGGAATCTGATTCTTTTGATGGTCATCAGCAAAATGGACATGGTATTGAAATCTTTGAAAGGAAAGAATCAGGTAAGAAAGAAAGAAAGAAAGAAAGAAAAAAACCCTTCAATATTAGAGTATCAACAAGCCCTTTTAGAGTTATTTCCAATCCTGGGCTTGGAAAAGATAGAAATGTTTGATATGTACGGCTTTCGGTGAATTCCATTTTGTTGTTAGTTAGAGAAGCCTGCTAGCATGTATGTCTTGCTTTTTAGTATTGCAATTGTTGGTTTTAGAGAGGTGTAAAGTTGCGTAATCTTTTTGTTTTTCTTTTTGTCTACAGAGGCAAGTAGGACAGGTTATGAAGGTGAACAAACCAAGAACTGGGCTCCCTCTACAAACTGCAGTACACTATCAGAGGTCTATTCTTTTTACTTACTATATAACCTTCCTTTGTCTTTCTTAATGGATTAAGGAAGGCTCCTTTTGTCTTAAAAAGAGAAAAAATTTAGTGCAATACCTTTACTTTAATCCCTAAAAAGGAACATAACACAAACATTAATTAAGCAGTTTTAATAATGTTGTTATGATTAGAAGTGCATTTTCCTTTGGTTTTAGGTTTATAGAGTTTAAAGAAGAAGCTTATGTAGTAGGGAGATATGGAATTGAAGAAACAACAAAAACTTTGTTGGGAAATGAAAAGGGTTTAAAAGCTGCATTCCTTCCTTTCTGTCGGGGCTGCTGTTATGAAACTAGCTGGGTTTTTTGGGTCTTGTGCTTATTATGCATTCATGGCATTGTGAAGGCCAGTTCTTTGGGCACCCTTTCTTTTTTTTTTTTATATTCCATGGAATATATATCTGGGCACCTTGATAATGAAAAGACAAAATACCAACCCTAGCAGTAGAAGCAATTTGGCTTCTTACACTCTTCAATAGTTTTGATTTTTGTTGTTGTTATTCAGAAATAACTCGTATACAAACCGTGACCCCATTATTACTTGAATACTGTTAGAAAGTAGTATAGATTCATATGCAAACAACACAAGGATCATAGAGTTTTTTGGCACTACTCAAATTCTTTTTTCTTTTTCTTTTTCTTTTTCTTTTTCTTTTTTTAATAAGACAATAGCATGAAAAATCATGTTTTGCATGGTCTTCATTAAATTTCAGGAATCTGTTTCAATATCAAGGGCAACAAAAGGAGCAATGGCAGAGTACTGTAGACCAGATGGATGGATGCAACTCGATGAAGGAGAATTACAGCATAGAAGGAACTTTATAGAAAGGAATGCCACGTGGGAGATGATGCAGTTGTCTTGTCCATCTCCCACCCACCAAAGAAACACTATCTCTAGTACTAGTAGCACTACAACTATGTCAAAACAAGGAACAGCAGCAGCGAAGCTCATTAAGGCTCATGACCTCAACGTCTTTATAGCACCTCACAGAGAAAATGGGCATCATGGAGCCCTTATTAACCAGTTCAATAGCAGTGTCATCAATGACGGAGATGAATCCAGAGGTACTGGTACTGGTACTGGGGAATCTCAAACCCTTCAACTGTTTCCTCTTCGTAGTGGCGGTGACGGCAACAATAATATCGAAAGCATTAACGAGAGAGAGAGTGAGGTATCAGTTTCTGCTGCTGAAGCTTTGAATGCTAATAACTTCGCTCCTTGCCAGTTCTTTGAGTTCCTTCCACTGAAGCACTAATGATGACCATCCAAAGCAAGACTCTTCTTCTTTTGTTTCATTTTATGAGTACTTTGCCATGTATGTAACATGATGGGGTTGTGTTGGGGGTTTGGACATTGTAATTTTGTTGGAAAATGGGAAGTGCTGTTTCTTGTTTTGAGATCAAGATGTTACATTTCATGGCATTAGTGCAATGGTCCATGGAGAATGAAAAGGGAGGGATTTCCTTAAAATGCATTTGAACCATGTTAGTTGAATCCATGAAGAAACATCATTTAAGAGAAAGTTACAGAGAGCTGGTCAATGTTGACAGGATAGCTAGCTAGCTAGCTAGCTAGCAAGCTAGGCCTTGTTTGAGTAACTGAAATCATTTGCATGTGGGATGTTTGGGAGAAGGAAAGGATAGAGAAACTTGAGTTATCCCATGAAGAGATCAAAAGATGGAATTGGATGTGAAAGTTTGACGTTGAGATGAGGGATGGATCTCAAATGGGAATTGAATATGAAACACTTTGATGCTGAAGATGAGCCAAAACGAGAGCTGGACAGGAAAGCCAGCATTGATGTTGAAATGACTAGAAATTTAGTTTAGAGAGGTCTTTTGTTCTTTTGTTACATAATTAGAATCCAACATGATATATCGTATTAATTAAAGTTGCATATATTAATAATGCGATTTGAGGGAAATTAACCAACAATTAATGAGGATGACGAAAGATCAGCACCTTCGCTTGCCTCGTAAAATAAAAATGAAAAAGACAGCTAGAAACAAACCAATAAGTCATGGTAAATCCAAAACTTTGGATTATTACCATTTAATTTGTGCTTAACTTATTAATGGAAGTTGCGGTGAGGAAATGAGCATCTGCAGTTACATATATTGACGGAGGCCTCTGCCTAAACTGTAATGCAACGTCCACTAGTCTTGGTGTGTGTGTTTGAAAGTTGAAGTATTATGTCGGATCGATGGCTATACTCAATAAAATTAATATTAGAGGCATGTTGGTTAGAAGGGGTATTCCATATTGATGCTATTATTAGTTTAATATATATGTACATCATCTTCTTATTCATTCTTAAAAAACATTGGAGCATGTTGACCAAATTTATATATTGATGGGTTTTTTTTTGTGTTGTCTTGAAAGTATGTCGGTCTTGTTTTAATTGTAAGAATATCTTGTTCAAATGGTGTTTTAAATGAAGATATAATTTATATTATTCAAATATGATGATCAAAAAAAATATGCGTGTAAATTTCCGTTGGTCATGTATAAAGCCTATCTTCTACCTCCAAATACTATTTAAGATGTTTTAGCAAACTAATTCCTTGACATGCTATTACTAATCTCCCCTTTCAAAACCAAAAAAAAATTCTTTGTGATTATAAATAAATAAAAGAAAAAACTTATGTGCTTGTGGAAGCATGTTATAAAAAACTATGTTTGGCGAGGCCTTATATTATGAAATATTGCATGAATTTTTTTAAAATGAATAATTGAGTATATCTTATAGATAGTGATATCAATTTAAAACCATAGCGCTAGGTGCCATTATCTTTGTTCAAAATATATATTAAATAATTATGTATCGGTGATTGAATAGATACTAGATTTTTTTTGCCCGTGCTACGTCGTGGGGCAAGTCAATATTTTTGTAACATAAAAAAGATATTCAAACAATTTTAACCTGAGTAAATTCTGGTTAACTTGACTAACCAGCAATCTAGGATAACCCTAGAGGAAAAAATAGAAAGTTCAGGGCCTAATAGACTAATATCAAAGGATTAAAGTTAAATCGGGTTAATCTTCAAAACCAACAACTCTAACATAAGATCGAGATAACCATACAAAATACCAAGAAAGGTCTTGAATAAATTTCTTAACCATCAAAAAATTAAAAAGAAAAAAAATAATCAAAACAATGAGGATCACACCTGGTATAAAAACTAATGAAAGAAAATAATAAAGGACTTAATTGAAAAATAAAATAAAATAAAAAAGGATAAAAAAAGAGTAATGAAAAGAATGAGAACCAAGATTGAATTTAAAACAAATGAAATAAAATACCGAGGGATAAAATTGAAAGAAAAAAACAAATTAAAAAAAGGATTAAAAAAGAGAAATTAAAAAAATGAGATAAAATATTGAGGAACAAAATTGAAAGGGTAAAAAACAAACCAAGAAAAGGATTAAAAAAAAACAACAATCAAGAAAATGAGTATCATATTTGATATATAAACAAAATAAAATCAAATGGAAAGGGATGAAATTTAAAAAATAATCTAAAAAGAATCCAAAATAAAGAAAGACCTATAAAAAAGAAGAAGATCGTGATTGATTTTTTTTCTCTAATATTTTTTTCTATCAAAATAATACCATTTTTTAGTTTTTAACTGAATAAAAAATCAAGTGATTAGCTAGGAGAAATCCATGTCAACACTTGCTGATTTTTTTACCATTATTGTTTTATCAAAATATTATCATTTTTTACTTTTTAGCTTAATAAAAAATAAAGCTATTAGCTAGGAGAAAATCACATCAACACTTATTGATTTTTTTACCATTAATTATTTTATCAAAATAATTTCATTTTATTTCATTCACAATAAAAAAATTTGATTGACCCCTATAACTAAAAATAAAATGACAAGAGTCGACTCCTGGACTGAGTTTTAAAAGCATGATAAAAAAAAATATCAAATATGATATGAAAATTCAATGACATTAAAAAATGAGGGATGAAATCGCTAAAAAACAATCAATCAAGAAGAGAACTCAAAATTAAAGGAATTGCAATCATAAAAATGAGGATCAAATTCAACTAAAAAAAATTAAAATCAAATGCTAAGAGATGAAACTGAAAAACAACTAAATCAAACTCAATACAATTAAAAGATTGAGGATCACTTTGTAATTTTGCAAGGCCAACACACATTTTTAGATGAAGAGGAGAGAGGGGAGGAGAAAAATTATCATCGGAGCTTCAACATGCCCTTACGGCTGACACGCACTAGCCCACCTTGTAAAAGGTGGCGCGTTGCTTTGAATGTCATCCTTTAAGGCGACCAACGGCCACCGGAAGGAGCTGCACGCGTCAGCCATTTTTTTATTTATATAAAAAAGCATAACACCCTTAACTCCACGAGATAATTGCAAAAAAACAAAACTGAGGTCAAAAAAACAAAAATATCCCTTTACCTTAGGCAAAAGAAAGCTAACTCCAAGGGCTATGTGGTAATTAGACTGTACAAAAAATGTGAAATTTTGAAAAAGCCCCTCAGACATTAGCTATGTTTTTCTTTTTCATGGACATAGGAGTAATTATTGTCAAAGAACCAATTCAACTCAAAAGTTTAAGTTGTTAGGTGAGATCTTAAGATATTATTTATATTATTCTCTAACACACTCCTTCAAGTAAAAGCTCTTTGAGCTTGAAACTTGCACAGGCTCACACTACCTTGTATTTAATTTTATCAAATAAATGGGGATAATGAGATTTGAACTCGTGACCGCTTAGTTATCAAGACTATAATACTATGTCAAATAACTAATTCAACTCTAAAGACTAAATTATTAGGTGAGGTCTCAAAATATGATTTATAATTATTCTCTAATACTTACATTGTGTAATAAAGAAATGAAAATATAAAATTACCCATGAATGCTTGTTCAACTATTTGGTTTTTTAAGGGAAGCATCAATCACTGTGAATTGTATTGTGCACAACTCATATTAAAACACTAGTGCCTGTTAGTTTTATTTGTAACGTAATCCTTTATGCATATTTCCAGGTTATCTCTATGTATTATAATCGGCATGATTTGTAAATTTATAAATGAATTTCTATATGATTCTTTTTAATTCGAGAGTTATAAAAGAATATGATTCATTACCACTTATCGAGTATTACTTTTTTATGCAAGAGAAATAGAATATGATCTGGGCTTAATGAATAGTTCTTCCTTGTTGATGGATTAATTAACAAACTTTGGGCAAGCCCCCTTTTGTTTCAGAAGAGTGTTAAATATTAATGAACTACGAGTAAATATATATTGCATCATAATTACTAGGCTCAATAAAAGTTTATTGCTTTAGTCAACGACCAGATGATTTTTTTTTACTTATTATTTATAATGGAGAGGTTTGACCTTGAATTAATAAACTTTAGTCAACGACTAAGTTACAGCTCTAGAAGAAAGAAAGAATGGTGAATTCAATTCTTTAGATATGTTATTCTTTAAAAAAAAAAATAAAAAAAGACAAAAACCTGGGATATTGGAGGCTTCATATATCATTTCTGTAACATGGTTGTCTAAGCCAAGCATGGATCATAGAGTATTGTCTTTGAAATTTGGAGGTGGAAAATAATTGTTGTGTCAAAAGAACAAATGGCATGTGTGAGTGTGTGTGAGTGTGTGTGTGTGTGAGTGTGTGTGTGTGTGTGTGTGTGTGAGAGAGAGAGAGAGAGAGAGAGTTGTCCCAGCCATTAATGCAATAACATTGAGAAATGGCTAACACGACAAGCTAGCCAGAATTATTTTCGAAAGATCATCACGGTCGGTTCCTCGGCAAAGCGCATTGTCTCATTTCACACCTCTCCTTGCTTTTTCCTTTCCTTTTCCACTTCTTCACAACCACTGAATCATAGTGTACTGATCTCTTAATTTCTCTCGTTTCTATCTGTGCAGAAGCAGCAGCAGCAGCAGCAGCAGCAGGAGGAGGCAGCAGCCTGATCACCAATATGTTTTCAAAAGGGACAAAGACTTTGAAATCAAACTAGAGAGAGATAGAAAAAAGAAGGGGAGCTTCTTTCTTTCATGCATGCTACTTTTCCCTTATACCTTGGAATTAGGGATGGGATGATACCATTTCTCCCTCTTGTAATAACAAGACCAAAAGTAGAGTCAAATGCAGGCGTAACAGATTCTATTACTGAGTCAAAAGTATATATCTATAGTACTCTACGTTTTGCCTTTCAAACGATACATTGTGATCCCCATTATTTTATATATATCTATATATCTAATAAACAGTATCATTTAGCATTCTTGAACCCTAGGAAAATCACGATAATTTTTTTTAAGATATGCTCATTTAAATGTGAAGGGTTCTTCAAACAGTTCTCTAGCTTGATTACGAGGAAAAGGTTTAACCTAATGTCTTCAAGCTTGGATCCACTCCCGTTTGCCCCATTTTCATGCCTCCTGTTTGTATATCAAAAGTCCATTAATAAATTGTAAGTTAATATAACCTTATAAACATAGTTTAATTCATCAGATTTTAAGTTTATTTTATAAAGATTAGTAATTTCAGTATCATATATAAGATTATTGAAAATTTATATAATTATTAATTTTAAAATTTTAAAAAATTAGTTGAAATATATATAAAAAATAATAATAATAATGAACCTGATGTGTTGAGAATCAAATTTGCCATATTTCCTATTCATTTGGAGTAACGATTTACCTAATTAACCGAGCCATGAAATGTCCACTCATGAGTTTCTGCAACCTGCATTTTACCTCTCCACGCATTTAATCTATTCACTTGCTTGTTAAATAACTGTACAAGATGGGCAGCCACATGCTGTACTATTACTCAGGCTATAATTTAACATAGAGCTAGCTAGCAGTGTCTAGCAATATTAGGTTTGACAATTTTTTTCAAGCAAATTTGGGCTCAGTTTGGTTTTCCTAGAGAGTTTTTTCCTAGAGTAGCAAGGTAGTAGGAAATGATACTTCCCAAACTAATAATACGTGCAGGTAATATATGTGCATTGCGCATGGAGCTCATGGTCAACCACAAATCTCAATTCTTTCGTTCCTTTCTCAAATATTTCACTTATGGAAAAGTCAACATTCATTTTATAAAGATCCAATGACATGGAAAAAACAAAAATATCTAATGGCTAGGAAAAAAAATGACATGAAAAGAAAAAAAAAATTAGAGAGAAGAAAAAGAAAAACAAATGATGTGTTCAGAGCTTCAATAATAAAACTTTCAGCACTACCAGAAAAATATTAACAAAATAAATCTATATACACCATTAAAAATTCAACTTCAGAACTATTGATGAATCAAACATGTATTCTAAAACTGATGACATGTTCACTTGCCAGCATCTCACCACCAGCTTAAAAAGTAACTTTTCATGGTGTCTATAAATTTGTGTTGTCGATATCTTTTCGGTAGTACTGAGAGTTTTATAATCAGAACTCTGAAGTATCTCCAAAAGTTATTTCTATTTCCGTTTTATTTTTCTTTTCTCTATTATCTTTTGTTTTTTTGCTATGTCATTTTTTATATATATAATCATTGGATCATTTGTGTTTCTTTCGAATCATTGAATCTTTATAAAAATATTTGTTGACTTTTGCATAGATGAATTATTTGAAAAATTAATGGAGAAATTGAAATTTGTTTGTTCCACACATATGATATATGCACAACACACACCTACTTGCCCATATATATACTAGTTTGGAAATATTTTTTTTCTACTGTGCTAGACTAGAAAAAAAATATATTTTCTTAAATTATCGAAGGCCTGTAATCAAGATATAACTATATATGCTTCTCAAATTCAAGTGCACTCCACCTTGGTTTTGTAATTTTACCCTTCTAGTTTCGATCGAATGATCTCTCCCAACAAGAGGAGAAGTACCCGATCTTTATTGCAAGATTCCATTACATGAAAAGAAAAGGGAATGGTGAATTTAACCCAAGCTGCTGTTCATTTTCTTGGGGGAAATTTCCCAGGAATATGTTTGATTAAATTAAACTAAATAAGAAATAGACAATTATTTTCATAATTAATGTGGCTGTTTTTTATTTGTTCAATCTTTCATTGACTAGTCTCTATCATATTTGGAACTAAAAATATTTCAAACGAAGGAAGCAAACTAGTGGGGGTAAAAGAATAGGCAAGAAATCAGGAAATTACATAACAATAATCAGAAAAGAGCAAAGAAATTGTTTTGTTGTTTTCTTAATTTCTTGGACAGAGGATGAGACAGGTGATTGGGTTGCTGTGTATGGAAACAATGGAATGAAGAATGTGGAAATGGCAGGGAGTGAATTGACTGAGCCAAGAGGGCCTAAAGGTTGCAGTCTGCCATGGAAATTGACAAGACCTGAGACTATGAGACATATGGAGACAGGGAGGTGGTGGACCAGAGATGTTATCCTTGGTGTACGTAGTTAAGGCCATCATGTGAACTCCTCCCCCTTCCCTTGTATTTTTGAGCTCTGTATCATGTGAATGTGATCTCCTATTCGATGATCATGAGCTCATCATGTCATGTCTCATTCCTCTTCTGCCCAACGCCAAACTTGAATAATCTTATGTAGTTAGATCTTGTCCCTTTCTCTCTTCACTGGACGCATGGAATTTTGAGGACATTGCTACGGGTAGGGAGGGGCCTCCAAACTCTCAAAGAAAGAAAGCTACAATATAATATAATCCTGCCCTAGGGAAGGGACTTGCTTTACAAAAGGAAAGGAAATCAACTCGCAGCTAAGCCCGTTCTTATCCCTTCATTTTATATAGCTTCGCACATAGATGAATATGACCAACAT
>Ga0325403_1004529_pt1 | contig 12936 bp, 7 predicted proteins | sample PopdelMetagenome_19_FD_205665 | JGI IMG/M metagenome (GOLD analysis project Ga0325403, IMG submission 205665) | Populus deltoides microbial communities from Bellville, Georgia, United States - Xylem-PdKOR-R4 | ecosystem: Host-associated > Plants > Phyllosphere > Stem > Wood/Secondary xylem...
ATGCCTTAATCTAGCAGCATATTTTGTTGGGTTCTAAACCATAGAATGCCATGGTGAAAATTCTTCTGCTATGTGCAAACACCTGTTTTGCTACTCGGGTAGAAGGATCGCTAACAATGGTTGCAACAGCAGGATGGCTCAATTCAAAATCACTGGTGTCCCATGTGCAGAAGGAATAAGTAATTTAATTGAAATATTTAAATTATTAGGTGAGATTTCGAGATATAATTTATATTATCTTTTGATATATTCTTTTAAGTAAAAGATATTTGGGCTTGAAACTTACACATGCACCCACCACTTTGTGTTTAATTTTTATCAAATAAATAGAAATAGTAAGATTCAAACTCGTGACCGCTTGATCATTAAAATTCTGGTATCATGTTAAAAAATTCATTCCAAAAACTTAAGTTATTAAATGAGATTTCAAGATATAATTTATATTATTTTTTAACATAAAAATCCACCTAACATGACATATATTAATGATTTAGTTGCTTCTAACATAACTTAGTTTGATATTAATGGTTTAGTTGCCTTTAACATGCTTAGAACTAATTTGAAAAAGAGTTTAGATAATTGGATCATCATATCAATTTAAAGACACTTAATCAACCTAAATTAATTATTTTTATTAAAATAACTTCATTTCATTTTTGATTTCTTGATTTTTGACCTGATAGGGTTTAAACAGATCAACTAGATTATTAAAAACTCAATTGAGTTAAATGAATTTCATGTTTGGTTCAACTAAAAAACTAGCTTAGATGGAGCTTTAAATTTTAAATTTTAAATTTCTATAATTAATTTGCAGTGTTAAGTAAAAAATAACAAAAATCTCCCTTAGCAACTCCCTACTAAATTATCGATCACGAGGAGAAGTCGAGAAGAAGCAATAACATGATTGTAATTAAATACAACTTGAAGAAGTTTTTTTGATGTCTCTATTCTTTTAAAAGGGTTTGATGATCACTAGCCTTGCTCTTAAAACAATATTTGTTCCAGTTAGCATAGCCTAGTGGTTGATTGACAGAGGAGAGTGAGGACCTTAGCAACTCTGATCTTATTAATCCACAAACAAAGACAAGGCACCACTAGCTAGCTCTTAATTTCATTTATGAAACTTGGAGGCTTGGAGTTGCGCAACCATGGGAGCTAAGGAGTCCCTTTCTTGTCCCTTTCTCGGGTTCCATGATGGCATCACTACCAAGCAGCAGCGTCCAGTCCAGCTCAGCAAGCAGAGGAGAGAACGACATGACATCAAAGAAACTTCCTCGCTCTCTAAAAGCTCAAACGTTTCTCTGCCATTTCTTCTTCTACCTTTCTATTTATTTCATGTAAGCTTTTTGGTGGCTGTGAGGATTGAGAAGGGAAATTGGTATAAATTCTAGGGTCCTCGCTAAGCTTTTTGGTGGCTGTGAGGATTGAGAAGGGAAATTGGTATAAATTCTAGGGTCCTCTGACTGAATTTGCATTTATTCCTTACCAAGCTTTTAACCTAGGCCATATTTATTTTCTGCAATTTATTTTTTGGGAAATCACTTTTCAAACTTTTCTGTATTTATTTATTATTAGGAAAGTTGGTCAACGAAAAATACTTTCCAGTCAAAGGAAAATTTAGTTTGGTTTTCAAGAAAGTATTTTTCCTTTTGGTTATGTTTGTTTTTCGGAAAGTGGTTTCCCGAAAACCACTTTCCAAACTTTCATGTGTTTATTTGTCATTAGAAAAGTTGGTCAACAGAAAACACTTTCCAGTTAAAGGAAAATTTGGCTTGGTTTTCAAGAAAGTGTTTTCCTGAAAAATTTGGGCTGAAAATACTTTCCGGAAGTTATGAAAAATTTAAAAATATCATTATTTGCTGATTATATCAAATTTGATCCTCAAACTTTTGATTACTATATATAATTTGTTTTGAATATTTATTTTTCAATTCCATCTCTTAAATTTAATTTTTATATTAATTTTGATCCTTATTTTTATAATTGCTATTTGTTTTTTCCTTATTATTTTTTTATTAAAATTTTTTATCTATCAAATTTGGTTCTCATTCTTTTGATTGTACTTATTTTATTTGAAATAATTTATGAAATGTTAATTATTATTATTATTTTAATTTCTTCACCTTTTATTTTTTTTTAATTTTTTAGATTTGATCTCTATTATTTTGATTATTATTTATTTTATTTGAGATAATTTATGAAATTATATTTTTTTCAATTTTATTCTCATTCAATTTTTTAATTTGTAAGATTTGTTTCTCGTTATTTTAATAAACTTGAGAAAAATAAAACAATAATAAGTTATTTTCCAGCTCATTTTTCACATAACCAAATACTGAAAAGTATTTTCCAACTTATTTTCTGTTATACTATCAAATATTGAAAAATACTTTTCCCGAAATTTACTTTTCATAAAAAAAAATTACTTTACAGTAAATAAACGAGACTGTAGTTTTGTTGCGACGTAATACGCTGTGACAAAAAAGAAAAAAAAAATATCCTTCCCTGTATGAATCTAAAAAAAAGATATACAGGAATTATTAAATATTATAACAACGAAATAAGCATTAATCTCGAACGTTTTACTTCCGCTCCTGCCCCGTAAAAAATATAGAAAAAAAGAAAATATATGCATTAATGCTGTACCTCGGATCTCAACTATAGCTAGAGATTGATTTGGTTAGTTAGGGAGAGTAAATTGACCATCCTCCACAGTTGATAAGAACATCATTCTGCCATGGATGATGCCAGAGAACACGAAGGACAGCACGGCCACCCACTTTTCTTTCTTGTAAGACAAAAACACGATTTCCTGTTGAAAAAAATTGCATCATACCAACCTCACTATTAGTATCTGTTTGGGAATCATAGATTTGATTTCATAACTGTGATTATAATTTTTAAGTGTTTGATAATAATTTAAAAGATAATATCATAGTTTTTACTTTTTACTGGCTTATTTTCAAAAGCTACAATCTGTAAGATTTTAAAAGCCGTAATAATAGCTAAAAGTTATAGGTTTTCCAAAGCAGGCGCTGAGTGTTTACGTCATAGTTTAGAAATCCGATCTGACCCGACAGATCAACCTAGAATTGAAACCGGGTTATATTGAAAAAAAAACTCGGTATGACCCGGCGGGTTGACCCGACAAAACCCAGTTACAATCCATTAATTTTTGTTTTTTTACTAATAAAAAAAGAACTGAATTGGTCAAAACTCGGAACCCAAGTCTTAGAGCAGGCTAAGTCTAAAAACTATGATTTAAATTAAAAAATTTTGATTTTTTTAAATTAATTATTTTTTATTTTTTTATTTAATATTCTAGTGAGAAAATTAAATTTTTAAAATTAAAAAACATATATTTTAATATATTTCTAATCAAAAAATATTTTAAAATAAAATTGTTATTACTATCTCAGAAACCCTTTAAATCCCCTGGGTAAGGCAGAGTTTAATAACTATAAATTTTTTCAATCTCAATATGACATGGTTTATTTTCTTACATAATTTTATCCCATTACTTTAATCATCAAAATTAAAATCTCAATCGATGGTAAATAAAATGTGCTTCCTTCTTTGATTTTGGAACCTTAAACTAGCATTTAAAAATATTTATTTTATCAGAATACACTACACTAATATATATATATATATATGTGTGTGTGTTTTTAAGATAGTTTTAAGAAAATTAATCTCAATTAATACATGAACTTTTTTTATATATTTTATTATTGAATAAAAATTAAATCATTAAACTATCAACAAGACTCTATTTGTTGATTCATATATATTTTTATTTTAAAATATATTAAAATTATTTTTTTTAGATTTTTTTATTTGACATTAATACATTAAAATCATAACAAATATTAATTTAATATTTCTTTTAAATTAAATATACTTTTAAAATATTTCAAACAAGCAATACTAAACCCACACTAAATCTCAATCTTCCAAATTAAAAAAAAATCAATAGAGTTTTATTTAATTAATTTCCAAATTAGTTAAAATCACCAAAAACCACTCCATTGTTGTGGCTACTAAAACAATGATTATTATTGTTAGGACTCAACCAAGCCCAAGGGCATAACCCATCAAATAAAACAAAAAAGAAACACAAAAATCCATCCCTACAAAATTCAAAATAAAGATTTCTTCCTTTTTGGCCATTGGTTCCCTAACAAAACAAGGTGAAACAAATTAAAAATCCCTTTTTGTTGTTCTTTTCTCCTTGCAACTAATCAAAGATAATAGATTCCATTGACTGAGTTCATGCACCATGCACCATGGATATTGTAATTTCTTTAATACATCAACCTCCCCCAAGCTCCAAGTCTCTAAACCCAACACTCAATCTTCTCTTTTTACAGCCTTTTCCTTCATTTTCATCCTTGTTATTTGTAGCAGCCAGGGTCACACTCAGATGGACCCGAGATTTAGCCAGTTCTAAAGGAAAAAAAAAAAAAAACACTCTAAATTCTCACATCAGCACTGTTGTTGCATCTGAGAAAGCTGAACCGGTTGATTGTTTCAGAAAGCACTGATCTTTCTTCTCTTGATATCTTTCTCAGCCCAGATTTTGTTGCTGCTATTGGTAGATATCGTCTCAATAGTCCCATTGGTCTTTTCACTTTCTGAGCTTGAAAAATGCTGGTCAAGCACGTTAACTGGTGTATCAGAGCTTGACACCATGTCAAACTGCGACCTGTATCCATCCATTGCTATTTCTTGCATTGCATTATAGCATTGCAGCAAGTTTTCCTGTAACAAAATTAACATCACATTGCCTTATTAGGTCTTTGACCCCTAATATACCATAATAAGTCAAAAATAAAATATATATATATATATATATATATATATATATTAATAACTGTAAAGATCTAATTAGGACCAAACTATATCATTGGTCAACCAATGTTCTTTTTCTTACAGGCTGGAAAGCTTAATTACCATCCCATTACAACATTTGTAAATTCTTTTTCTTTTTTATTTTCTTTTCTTTAAGCAGTAAAATTTGATAAAAACTGAAAGGAAAAAAAAAAAGAATCAGAGCGCAATTACTAAAAAATTACCTTATTTACATGTGAACAGTTGGATATGGCTTTTCTAAAGCATAAAAACTGCATAGGAAAAAGTTCATGAGAAGCATAGAGAAGTGCTGATGCAGCAATTAATGATGGCTTGAATTCCAAGAGATTGATATCTGCACAAAAGATATACCAACAGTCAGCTATTAAAATCCAAAAGGAAAGATAGCACCAAGTTTTGCTGATTTCCTTCTGCCTAAAGATGATCTCTGTATGAGAGAATGTACATACCATTTTGAGCATTGAAGATGATCTCACTGGCTCTAGCTTTAAGAGCCTGCCTCAATGGTGGATCTTTAGGTTTAAACAAAGAAATGAAGAAAGAAATGAAAGAGAATGGAGTGATTGATCTCATTCTCCAGTTTAATGCCCCTAGTATCAGCACCTCCATCTTTTGTATCGTTTGTGTGTCAAATACAAAGCCACCATCACCCTACACAAAATGAATAAAAAATAAAATTTTATTTGATAATCAAGATGAAAAATATTATTTTACTCATTCACATATGGAGCTATGATATAGACATTAATATTATCTATGGATACTTGCCTGAATATCAGAAATATAGAATTCTGCCTCCTTCATTTTGGCTGCAAGAGAAACACAAGCAACTGCAAGAAGCCTAAAGAGCCATGGCTTTGGTTGCTGTGATGATTAAACATTGAAAAAATAAAATATCCAGTTGGATCTCAAACGAAAAAAGAAATAGTAAAAAAAAGAATCCATATGAAAATAACTTTTGGGTATTAAAAAAGCAGGATTTTGATTCTTTACAGGAATTCCTTGGCTTGATAAGAGCCTATCAAGGTAATTAACAGCAAGATAGGACAAGGATGGATCGAAGTTGCAAGAAACCTGAGAAGAGTACCACAAGACATAATATGTTAAAGAACCGATCAAGAAATATATATACATATAAAGTTAGCAATGCAAAGAAGTGGGTTGTGCTTTACATTTTGCACACCTACCCTTAAGACTGAAGAGATAGCTTCTCTTCTGAAAGAGCCATCGAAGTCCATCTCTTTGAGGGTGTTCAAGTAGTTCTTAGAAGGCATGTGATCAGACTCAATGGGAAAGAGATCAGAAGGTATTGTGTCAAAGTGAAAGTCATGGGAATTCGCTAGTGGGTTTTCAAGATTGAAATCCATTGATCTGTTTGTAGCTCTGATCAGTATGGGTTTAAAGATAGAGCAAGGAAGATGAAGAGAACTGAAGCAGAAAGACAGTGAGAAATAAAGAGAGGTGACCCTTTTCTTCTTCTTCTTCTTCTTCTTCTTCTTCTTTTTTTAATAGAAGAGAGCTGACCGTTTGTTTCTACGATGGCTATTAAAATACTAGGAACTACACAATTCACTCGTTATAGGGTTTTTTGTTTGCATTTTGGATTTGGGTATTTTGAGCTATCAGAACGGAAAAATTTTAATTTTGGTAAAATAAAAGGTCTTTTTTTTTTTTACAAACTAATATAGCTTGTGTTTTTCACTGTTTCAAAATAAAGAAGCTGTGATTGATTAAATAAATATAATATTTTGATGTTTTAAAAAAATAATAACCATTTAAATACTAGTAAAAAAGGTTTAATTTCATTATATATTGATGATTTAGAATCATGAGATGGTAAATCGTTACGTTTCAAAACTGTAATGTATATTAATATCATAATTGAGAAATATAATATACTAAAATTATATTATTTCATAAAAAAAATTTCAAACTATATTATTCTGTTGATATTTTTAATTTAGCATGCTAATTTTTTTTTTTTTTAAAATCAATGAATTTGGCAATGCCTCTTTTTTTATATGGTGAAGTGGTTGTAATAGATGGGTTAGTAGCTAAGGTATGTCAGAAGAAAGGATTGGTAGGAGATGTAAAGCAGAAAGACTGGCAACTGGTTTCCCTATTTTTGAACTGCCTTGACTTAGAACTCTTTTCGGTCAATAACATTTGTTAGAATCAATTACTTTTTCATTATATATATATATATATATATATATATATAAGGAAGGAATATTGAGTTTTTTTATATATTTTTTTGAAAAATAGTAATTTTTGGATAGCTGTGTTGCTAGGCAAAGTACTGGAATTTAGAGAGTGATTGTCATTGCGTTTGTAACTGTGTTTCGTTAAATTTTGAATTTCTGTTTTTTTTTTTTTGCTAAAATTAAGTGTGGTTTATATTTTTTGGATCGTTTTAATGTGCTGATGTTAAAAATAATTTTTAAAAAATAAAAAAACATCATTGGCATGTATTTCGGCATGAAAAGCTATTTAAAAAGCAACCACAGCTACATTGCCAAACACGCTCTAAGTAATACTCTGGAAGCATGAGAAAACTACTTAGTTTTCCCACGCATTTCACTTTCTCATCTTTAATATATTATATTATTATAATTATTATATTATAATAATAATTATTATAATATATTAATATATATTAAAAATTAAATGAAACGCTAAATTGATTTTTTTTATAATTTTTTTCATTTAGTTTAGTTTGTTAATGTTAAATTTCTTTATATTTAATTATTAGACTTTCATGACACGTATCCTGGACTTAGCGGGTTAACTTGGTTTGACGGGTTAACCCAGTTAATTTTGGGTAAACCCGTCAATTGTTTTTTTCTATTTAGTTATCAAACTTTCATGACGCGAATCTCAAGTTTGACGAGTCAACTTGATTTGAAGGGTTAATCCAGTTAATTCAATTTTTTTTTTCTTTTTCTTTATTAGTTTTTTTCTTCCCATTGGTTTTTTTTCTTTGTTTTTTTTTAATTAATCTACTTAATTATCACACTTTTATGACACGACCTTATAGTCAGACCCACATCCAATGATCTAGGGTTCGGTGTTGCAGCCAGACTCACTTAAACTTAAGTCATGTAAGTTTAATGTTATTATTAATATTATAAATAGTATTCTTAGGTCAAGCGTTGCAGCTAGACCCAAGGCTTTTGGGTATATATTTGCAGAAAGACCTAACACTCTTAGATCTTAGCATTTTTGATATTTTTTATGCAAGAAAAAAAATAACCCGTGGCGTATGCCTTTGTTTTTTTTTCATTTTCTTTTCCTTTTTAAGCCTTTTACTTTGCATAGCACGGTGCAATCCATAGTAAAAAAAGTTTATGCCTTTAGTTTATTTTTTTTGTCTATAGTTTCTTAATATTAAATTTTTTCTGTTTAATTATCAGGCTTTCATGACACGGATCTCAGGTTTGATGGTTTAACCCAGTTTATTCAGATTTTTTTCTTTTTCTTCATTAGTTTTTTCCTTCCTGTAGGTATTTTTCTCTTTGCTTTTTTTCTTTTTAATTAATTTTTTTAAAAAAATTTAGTTCATTAATATTAAATCTTTTTTCTATTTAGTTATCACACTTTCATAACACGAATCCCAAGTTTGACGGGTTAACCTGATTTGGCGAGTTAACCCAATTGATTCATTTTTTTTTCTCATTAGTTTTTTTTATTTCTGTTTTTTATTTCTTTTATTTCTTTTTTAATTAATCTATTTAATTATCACACTTTTATGACACGACCTTGCAGTCAGACCTACATCCAATGCTATTGGGTGTGGTATTGCAGTCAAACCCACTTAAACTTGGGTCATGCAAGTTTAATGTTATTATTAATATTATAAATATTACTCTTAGATTAGACGTTGCAGCCAAACTCAAGACTCTTAGGTATAGCTTTGCAGAAAAACCTAACATTTTTAAATCTTAATTTTTTTTGATATTTTTTATGCAAAATAAATTAACCAGCGTCATCACGCAAGTCATGTAACTAGTTAAATTTTTATTTGTTGCGCCTTTGTTTTTTTTTCATTGTCTTTTCCTTTTTCAGCCTTTTACTTTGAATAGCACGGTGCAATCCACAGTAAAAAATTTATGCCTTGAGTTTATTTTTTTTGTCTATAGTTTCTTAATATTAAATTTTTTATGTTTAATTATCAGGCTTTCATGACACGGATCCCAGGTTTGATGGTTTAACTCAGTTGATTCAGATTTTTTTTCTTTTTCTTCATTAGTTTTTTCCTTCCTATAAGTATTTTCTCTTTACCTTTTCCTTTTTAATTAATTTTTTTTAAATTTAGTTCATTAATATTAAATCTTTTTTCTATTTAGTTATCACACTTTCATGACACGAATCTCAGGTTTGACGGGTTAATCTGATTTGGCGAGGTAGCCCAATTTATTCATATTTTTTTTTCTCATTAGTTTTTTTTAATTAATCTATTTTATTATCACACTTTTATGACACGACCTTACAGCCAGACCTACATCCAATGCTATTGGATATGATATTGTAGTCAAACCCACTTAAACTTGAGTCATGCAAGTTTAATGTTATTATTAATATTATAAATATTACTCTTAGATTAGACGTTGCAGCCAAACCTAAGACTCTTGGGTATAGCTTTGCAGAAAAACCTAACATTTTTAAATCTTAATTTTTTTTGATATTTTTTATGCAAAACAAATTGCGCGGGTCATGTAACTAGTTAAATTTTTATTTGTTGTGCTATATCTATCCAAATTATGCTATTTCTTCTTCCTTTTCTTCTTTTTTTTTTGTTATAAATTTCTTTTTCTTTTTCTTTTTTAACTATAGTAGTTTACAAATTGTTTTTTAATGTGCTATTTTAAAAAAAATCTAAAAATCCTTTTTTTTTATGATTCTAAACACTCGTATGAAATTGTGTTATTTCAAAGTTTTTTTATAATCACTTTTTTGTCTTAAAGAAAATCAAATTACTATTTTTTAGGGTTTTTTTTATGGTTTTAATGTGTTGATATTAAAAATAAAAAATAAAATTTTAAAAAATATTATTTTAATTTATTTTTAATTGAAAAATACTCTGTATAATAATACCAAATACATTATTATACATATTTGGCATTGTGTTTATAATTGTATTTTAAAAGTGTAATTAAATTTAAAAAACATTAAATTAATTTTTTTTTAATTTTAGTTGATGTTTAGGGACTGTTTGGGTTAATAGTTGCGTTTTACATTTATTACGTGGTACAACCCTCATCTGTGTAAAACACAAGTATCGAAAGCATAATTTTCATGTTTCTGTTGATGTTTTTTTTTACTTTTAGTGATGCATCTCATAACTAAAGGCAAACACACCAATTAAAAGAATTCTTGTGAATGTGATAATAATTATTTTTTAAATAGTTTTTTATTAAAAAATTATTAAAATAATAATTTTTTATTTATTTTTATCATTAACACATTAAAACTATTTAAAAAAATTTAAAAAAAAATTAATTTGAAAAAAAATATAAAATTTCAATAAAAAACAATTTAAAATTTACTCTTAGACACCCCCTTGAAATTTATGAGGGTCTGTTTATTTTTGTATTTTAAAGATACTTTTAAAAAAATTTGAGATTTTTTTATTTTAAATTAATATTTTTTGATATTTTCAAATTTTTTGATGTATTTATATTAAAAATATATTTTTTAATATATTATTTTATTATATTTTTAAATAAAAATTACTTTTTAAAAAAACAGGTGTACACTGTTTGGAAGGTGCATCACCTGCAAATGCCAAAAGGAGTTTCCCATTCTTCCAAGCCTGTTATAAATGCATCCAGCTCAAACTACAGAAATTGCACGGATGAACATTTCTACATTTGATGTAACTAGTTTCTGTTTACTGTTGCAGTTTATCCTTGTTTTATTATTTTTAAAAAATAAATTTTACTTTAAATAAATTTTTTCATGTTTTTAAATCGTTTTTAATGTTATGATGATAAAAATAAATTTTTAAAAATTAAAAATATATTATTTTAATATATTTTTAAATAAAAAATACTTTAAAATATAGCATCCTCTCACACACTGAACAGACAATAAAAGCAAAGAAAAGTCTGTCAATTGGAGTAAATTAACTGTAAATCCATCACAAAAGTATGAGGTCTGGACATTCAAACAGCGTATCAAACGTTCCCAAAAAATTATGAGACAATAAACCAATATGACCCCACCAAATTAAGTTGGGTGTTCCCAAAAATATGATTTAATTTTTTAGGATTTAATTTTTTTAATTTGATGGTAAAAAGTGTTGATTGACTCATAGTTTCTAAACTCAATTCTCTTAATTAACCTGGATTAATTTAATTTTATTTATTTAATAAAAAATTAATAGATTTTAAGTTGATTTTTTCTTGGTTAACTATACTGTAGGTAAATTCTTTTTTATTTTTATCAAAACTCAATCCAGCTTAGAACTTAATTCACCTACATCACTACTCAACCAGCCAAATCGAGTGGAATCAACCCGCCACATAGAGTTTGAGTCTCAAACCGATGACTAAACTAACTTGCTAACTCCTGTAAATTATAATATATATTATAAACAAAAATAAATAAAACCATTTTTCTTCTCTGTAATTATTTCCTTTCCCATCATACCAAAAATTATTGACTTGAGGTAGATTTGACAGAAATTTTTAATGGACTCGGTTGATTCAAGATGAACGAGTTTGGCGTTGAACTTAGGCTACCCTCATGGGATCCTCAAATTGACAGGGAACAAAGGGCTCTCTACAAGATAAAAGATAAAGAAAGACAAAAATCATCAATACTAATTGACCAGCCACTTACCACCATGTCCTCAAAATCCTCCATTCACATGTACATATGTTACAACATTAGACATCTCTTACTCTCGAGGGTATAATTCAACTGATCAGCCTTGAATTTACTCTTTAAAAATTATCAGTTTGAGTCTCACAAATCTCAGAATTACTGAAAACTTACATCATCATTAATTTTAGGACCCATGAAATTATTCTCAAATTGACATGGAACAAAGGGTTCTTTACAAGATAAAGATAAAGAAATACAAAAATCATCAATACCAATTGACCAGCCACTTACCACCATGTCCTCAAAATCCTCCATTCACATGTATATATGTTACAATATTATATATTAATAACTCTCACGGTGTAATTCAACTGGTCAGTCTTGAATTTACTTTTTAAAGATCACCAGTTCGAGTTCTATGAATCTCAGAATCACTAGAAGCTTGCATGGTCGAGATAAGTTTCTAGTAATTCCACAAACTGGTCCAGATACCCACGTTGATAATAATAAAAAAAAAACTATACATCAATGCAAGGACAATGACAAAGTTTGAAATGTTTTGCCTCTTCACACCAAACCATACAACTACTCTACTTAAAAGTCATAAAAAAATGTGACCATTGCCACAGCTAATATATGCACTAAAGAACTCAAAGGGCTCCAGAACATTTGACATTGTCTGGACTCTTTCAAATGTTAGTGGCAGTTTGACAGCTCGTTTTCTTGGCCTAGGTATTGAATGAATTGATGTCTTCTCATCTTACAAGTAGAAAAGACTGTCAATAGGACAAAGCTAGTATTTTTTAAGCATTTATAGATGTAGGAAATTTATTATTCAACATATATAGTTGCTTAAAGTGGAGGTCCATGATGGAAAGGGAGTCCTCCTCAGTTGAAAACCTTAGTGGTAAGTTTAATTACTTTGAATGTTTTATCACCACTATATTATATTTCATTGATTTTTTACAACATTATAGTCAACAATTAGAAGTTTTGGTATTAAAAAACAATACCAAGATTGGCCAATGAGTTGTAAGTCCATTGGCACGGGGATTTTCCCTATTTTAAAAGATTTCCGAGTTCAAAACTTGTCTTCTAATTGGTAAAACAACAAGAGTTAAAATAGAAGAATACCTTTTTTTTCTTTTTCCACTTGGAAACATACATACATAGGAAGAAAATTATCCAGTCTAGTAAACATAAACTAGATTTTAAAATTATTAGGGTTGAACCAGC